>Ga0299915_10000038_pt1 | contig 96903 bp, 89 predicted proteins | sample RVTome_13_FD_200263 | JGI IMG/M metagenome (GOLD analysis project Ga0299915, IMG submission 200263) | Soil microbial communities from uranium-contaminated site in the Upper Colorado River Basin, Wyoming, United States - RVT92D227 (version 2) ...
TCAGCCGTCCGGTGCGATTCGCACGGTCCGTGAAGTAGAGGTTGTCGGAGGTCGCGTCGACGGCGATGCCCTCGATGTCGCCGATGCCGACGACGATCGGGGTGGGATCGATCGCGCCGGTGGTGGCGTCGACGCGCCAGATACACGACGGGTTGCACGCACCGGTCTGCGCTCGATCGGCCACGTACAGATGGCCATCCTGAGCCGACAGCGTGACCGCACGCGGGTCGGCGATTTGCTGAGCGGTTCCATCGACGAGCAGCGTCCCGACGAGCCCGGGCGGCGTCGCGATCGAGATCGCGGGATCGACGGTGAGCGTCAGCGGTGGCGCTACACCGACGTTGCCGGAGAGGTCGCGTGCGAGCGCGTGAAGCTCGATCGTCGGTCCCGGTGCCGCTCCAGCCTCGATCGAGGTGCGGAACGTGAGCGTGGTTTCGGCCGCGCCGCTCGTCACGATCGTGGTGCGCGCGTTCTGGATCGCGCCCGTGCCGTCGAGTGTCACCTTGCTCACGCCGATCTCGTCGGTGATCCGCACCTGGATATCGAGCGGGAGCCCGGGCCCGACGCGGTTGTCCGTTGTCGGCGGCAAGATCTCGACCTTCGGGGGTGTTCGATCGAGCACCGCGAAGCTCGCAGCGCCGTCGACCCCGGAGGTCTCGACGATGACCGTGCCTGCGCCGTCGAACGTCAGCCCCACGAGGGTCGCGTGGAACACGCCTCGCGCGTCGGTGCTGCCGTCGACTGGATCGACCGCGTGCGGCACGCCGTTGCGGTCCTCGTAGGTCACCGAGAGGTGGACGCCGACGTCCTCGAGCGGCGTCTTGCCGTCGGTCACGATCGCCGACACCGTCGTGGTGCCGTCGAGCGACGAGATCACCGACGGGGAGAGCTCGACGATCACGTTGCTCGGATCACCAACACACCCGACCGAGAGGCCGAGCAAGGCCAGGCTAGATCTGCGCATGACGCGCCGGGCACCGGCGACGAGGTTCATGAACAGCGGCCCGGGCCGCACGGGGTGAGTGGAACGAACAACAATACGTAGCAAAGTCGAATCGGCATTCGATCCGCTACGTGCACGCGCCGCGCCTCCGCCAACCACGCGACATTGCCTGCGCGCACGTGTTCGAAGCTTGCGCATCGTGCGTGGCTCCCACAGCACCAATGGATGCCGAGCGCGGGGAAGTTCGTACATCCCCCATGAACGTCGCGGCCTACGTCGTCACACGTCACGGATGCGCGGCGATGAGCTCCGACATATCCAGACGTCCAAATACAATCTGCTCGGAGAGCGCGACAACCTCGCCGATGACGAGCACCGCGGGGAGCTCGGAGTCGAACGACGCTTCACCGAGCGAGCCGAGGTTGCCGATCCACGTGAGGCTGCCCGGGTGGGAGGCGCCGTAGACGAGCGCGGCCGGGGTATTGGTGCACCAGCCGCGGGCGATCAAGCGCGCTGCGATCGCGCCACGGGTCGTCACCCCCATCAGCACGACGATCGTCATCGCGCCGGGCGCGATCCCGTCGAGGATCGGCGCGAACACGGTCTCGGCGTGGCCGGAGACCACCGCGAAGCCGGAGGCGATCCCGCGATGCGTGACCGGAATGCCGGCGAGCGCGGGTGCGGCGATCGCCGACGAGACCCCGGGAACGACCTCGTACGCGATTCCCGCGGCCTCGAGCGCGAGCGCCTCCTCGCCACCGCGGCCGAACACGAACGGATCGCCGCACTTGAGGCGCACGACCCGCTGCCCGCGTTCCGCGGCGCGGATCATGAGGCGGTGGATGCCGTCCTGGTCGATCGAGTGACGGCCTGCGCGCTTGCCGACGAAGAATCGCTGCGCTTTCGGTGCGAGCTCGAGGAGCTCGGTCTGCACCAGCGCGTCGTTGAGCACGAGGTCCGCCTCGCGCAGCCGCCGCAGGGCTCGCAGCGTGAGCAGCTCGGGATCGCCGGGACCGGCGCCGACCAGCGAGACGAACCCGCTCACGTGGGTGCTCCGAGCCGGGACGCGTAGAGCTCGTCGAGGGCGCGCAGCAGCAAAGGCCGGCGCTCGCCGATCGGAACCTGCCCGGCCTTCCACTCTGTACGCGTGGCGATCGCGACCGCGATCCAGCGCTCGAGATCCTGCGGCAACATGGTGTCGAGCGCCTCGCGCAGGAGGCCGGCCAGCGCCGGGGCGAGGCCGCCGGTCGAGATCGCGATCTCGACCTCGCCGCGTCGCACCACGCCGCCGAGATAGGCGGTCGCCGAGTCCTTGTCATCGACGGCGTTGACGAACAACCCGCGAGCGGCCGCCGCGGCGGCGACCACGCGGTTGACTTCGGGGGTCGCCGCGGCAACCACCCAGTACGCACCCACCAGATCGCTGGCGATGAACTCGCGCTCGATGATCGTCGCGGGATGCGCACGGATCGCGGGATCGATCACGGGTGCGACGACGGTGATCTTCGCGCCTGCCGTGACGAGGCCGTCGAGCTTGCTCGCGGCAACCGCACCACCGCCGACGACGACGACGGACAACCCGTCGAGCTTGAGGAAGACCGGGTAGAGAGCGGACATCAGGCCCCTCTCTTCACTGCCTCGGTATGCAAGCCACACTCGCGCTTCGCGGCACCCCGCCAGCGACCGGCACGCGGATGTTCCGCTGCGGAGACCGCCGACGTGCACGGCTGGCAACCGATCGACGGATACCCGCGATCGTGAAGCGGGTTGAAGGGAACGTCGTTCGCGTAGATGTGAGCCCACACGTCGTCGTGGGTCCACGTCACGAGCGGGTTCACCTTCACGAGCCCGAACTTGCGATCTTGCTCCACGACCTGCGCGTTCGCGCGCTCGGGCGTCTGGTCGCGACGGATCGCCGTGATCCACGCGTCGAACCCACCGAGGGCCGCGCGCAGCGGAGCGAGCTTTCGCAGCTCGCAGCAATGATCCGGATCGCGCTCCCACAGCGTTGGACCATGCAGCAGCGCCTGCGCCGGGATCGTCTGCTCGGGATGCACGGCGCGGATCGTGACGCCGTAGCGCTTCTCGAGGCGGCGCCACAGCTCGTAGGTCTCGGGGAACAGCACGCCGGTATCGAGCGTGAACAGATCGATCGGCAGGTTCTCCCGCGCGATCAGATCGACGAGGACGCAGCCCTCGGCGCCGAACCCGGTCGCGAACGTGATCCTGCCGGTGTGGCGGCTGGCCCACTGGAGGATGTCGACGGCAGGCTTGTCGTCGAGGGCCCGCGCCGCCGCTGGAACATCGATCACAGGCCAACGAGCATCCGTCATAACGGATTACTATCTAGCAGCAGAACGGAGGACCTGTCAAGATAACGGAGGCGAGCCTCCCTATCCCACGTTCCCGTCGCGCGTCGCCCGATTGACTACCTCCACCTCCGAGCGTGGCGCTTCGTTGTACTGGTGTAGACGGTACTGGATCGTGCGGACGCTGATCCCGAGGATCTCTGCGGCCTTGGAGGTCGATCCACCGGTCGACTCGAGGGTGTGGAGGATCGCGTAACGCTCGATCTCGGCCATCGTCGCTCCCGGGATCTCGGGCATTCCGTCGCGTGACTCCGGAGGCCGGATGCTCGCCGGCAGGTGGCGTGGCTCGAGCTGCGGTCCGTTCGCGAGGACGACGGCATGCTCGATCGCGTTCTCGAGCTCGCGGACATTGCCCGGCCAGCTGTAGATCGTCATCCGATCGATGGTCTCGCGCGAGAAGCCTTCGAACGCCTTCTCGTTCTCGGTCGAATAGCGATCGAGGAAGAACTTCGCGAGTGCCGGGATGTCGGTCCTGCGATCGCGTAGCGGCGGCATCTCGAACGAGACGACGTTGAGGCGATAGTAGAGATCCTCGCGGAATGCTCCCTTCTTGACCGCCTCGGCGAGGTTGCGGTTCGTCGCCGCGATCACGCGAACGTCGACGCGGATCGTCTGCCCGCTCCCCACGCGTTCGAACTCGTGCTCTTGCAGGAACCTCAGCAGCTTGACCTGGATCGACGGGGAGACCTCGCCGATCTCGTCGAGGAACAGGGTCCCGCCGTGCGCGAGTTGAAACCGGCCATCCTTGCGTGCCAGCGCTCCGGTGAACGAGCCGCGCTCGTGCCCGAACAGCTCGCTCTCGAGCAAGGACTCGGCGAGCGCCGAACAGTGCAGCTTGATGAAGGGACCGTTCGCGCGTCCCGAGCGCTGGTGCAACGCGTTCGCGACGAGCTCCTTGCCGGTGCCGCTCTCGCCGGTGATGAGCACGGTCGCGCGGCTCGGTGCGACCTGGTCGACGATCTCGAACACGCGCTGCATTGGTGGGCTCGACCCGACGATGTTGTCGGGCGCGAGTCGTTCTCGAACACGCTGCCGGAGCTGGCGGGTCTCGCGTCGCAGCTCCTGATGCTCGAGCACCTTGTCGAGCACGACGAGCAGCTCGTCGAAGTTGAGCGGCTTGGTCAGATACTCGGCAGCACCGGCGCGCATCGCTTCGACCGCAGACGTCACCGCACCGAACGCCGTCATCACGACCACCGCCGCCGGATCGTCCATCGCACAGATCTTCTTGACCAGCTCGATCCCATCCATGCCGGGCATCTTCAGATCGGTCACGACCACGTGCGGCGCGAACGACTCGTACTTCCCGAGCGCCTTGAACGCATCGGCCGCGGTCTCGATGTCGAACCCGTCATCCCGAAGTAGCTCGGCGAGCGCGGTCCGCGCATTCACCTCGTCGTCGACTACCAGGATGCGACCGGTTCGGGCCATGGCCGGATATTAGCCAAGAGCGTGCCAGTGCCGGCCGTGTGCTTTCGATCAACATCGCGCACCGCCTGCGTTGGCTCTGGACGACGCGCACCGTTTGCGCGCCGCGAGCCCCGAGCTGGCGCCGTGGAGGTGCGCGTGATTGCGCACCGCTTGCACGACCTTGCGAGCAAGAACGCAGCTCATTCGCAGACTCGCGCGGGAGCGGTGCGTCACGGTCGGCACGAGCCGTGCTCGTCGCTCGGGCCATGCGAACCATGGAGCAGAGGGTGATCGACGGCCGGTATCTGCTGCATCAGCTACTGGGTGCCGGGGGCGTGGGGATGGTGTACCTCGCGGACGACGTCAGGAACGGACACCGAGTCGCGCTCAAGCTCGCGCACTCACGACACAACAACGACGCGCAGATCATGCGCCACTTCAATCGCGAGGCGATGATCGGAATGCGCGTTGCCCACGGCAGCGTCGTCTCGGCGCGGGATGTGGGCGTGACGAGCGACGGCACGCCGTTCGTGGTGATGGAGTACGTGGCGGGGCGGTCGCTCGCCGCGATGCTCGCCGCCGAGCGACCGCTGTTCCGCCGCGGCGCGAAGATCATGGAGCAGATCCTCGACGGGCTCCATGCGATGCACCACGCCGGATTCGTTCACGCCGACGTCAAGTGCGACAACGTCCTCGTCGCGACGCGGCCCGACGGCACCGACCGGGCGACGTTGATCGATCTCGGGCTCGCGCACGTCTACGTGCAACACCTCAAGACCGGCTCGATCGACGCGTCGCTCTCGGGAACTCCGGAGTACATGGCACCGGAGATCATCTCCAGCCACGGAGCCGTTCCGGCTTCGGATATCTACGCGGCCGGCGTGATCCTGTACGAGCTGCTCACCGGAACGACCCCGTTCTCGGGTGGAACACCAGCGGAGATCATGCGCCGGCATGTCCACGAGGAGGTGGTGCCACCGTCGGTGCGGTGTCCCGAGGGCGAGATCCCGCCGGCACTGGACCGCGTCGTGCTGCGCGCGCTCGCGAAGAACCCGAGCGCGCGCTATCCGACCGCGAGCGCGCTGGCCGTTGCGATCACCGCAGCGACGCCCGAGACCGAGCTGCCGCGGTTCCGGGCCGGCGCCCAGGCAGAGCCTCGATTCTCGACCTCGACGACGATCCGCTCGACGATGCGCGGGCTTGCATCCATGCCGGAGCGGCCGACTGGAACGGTCGACAGTCGCCCGATCCGTCGCGCCCGCGCCGAGCTGGCACGTGCGCTGCGCGCCGGTGATCGGAACGAGATCATCACGGCATGCCTCGAGCTCGTGTGGATGCTCGTCGAGCAACATCGCATGCTCGCCGCATCGTGGACCCTCGAGCAGACGATCGACATCTTGACCGAGGGCGCGGGTGCCGACACCCCTCAGGCACACGGGCCAATCTGGCGTCTCGCGCTGACGCTGGCCGCGGTCTACGACGGGCTCGGCGATCCCATTCGAGCGCGGAGCATGGCGCGTGCAGCACAACGGCAAGCAGTCCGGAGTGGCTCGGAGGTCGGTTGCGAGCGTGCGCGCGAGCTGCTCGAGCGATTCGCCGGCAGCGGCCGGTTCGCACAGCACCGGCGCGATCGAGTCGACGTCTCGACGTCGGCGTGATCAGATCGGACGTCGTGGCATCGCGACGTCGAAGCGCGTTCCCTCGAACGTGGACTCGATGTCGATCGTGCCGCGGTGGAGCTTGACCATGCTGTGGACGATCGACATCCCGAGCCCGGTCCCCGAGTCCTTCGTCGAGAAGAACGGCTCGTAGATCCGCCGGCGCACGCTATCCGGCATGCCGGGGCCATCATCGGCGACCTGGATGTGGAGGTTGTAGGGATCGGACACCAGGCGAACCGTCACGCGACCACCCTCCGACACCGCCTCGAGCCCGTTGCGCACCAGTTGCTGGATCACCTGGTGCAACTTGCTCGAGTCGACGTCCGCCACCACGGACTCGGGCGCGATGAGCGTCAGGATCGCTCCGCGGCTGGTCGCGAGCGGCTGCTCGATCTCGAGCACGTGACGCGCGAGCGCCACGATGTCGTGCTCCTGGATGTCGAGCTCGGGCGGACGGGCGAACGCCAGGAACTCCTGAAGCACCTGAGTCAGGCGTTCGATCTCCTGATGCGCGAGCTGAATCGGTTCGAGGAAGCGAGCATCGTTGACGTCTCGCCGAAGCCGGCGTTCGAGCAGCTCGAGCTGGAGCTTCGCCGAGTTGAGTGGGTTGCGGACCTCGTGGGCCAGGCCCGCGGTCAGGGTCTGCATCGCGAGCATCTTGTTGGCCTGGACGTTCCGCTCCTCGTCGAGCAACCGCTTCTCGGAGTGCTGCTGATAGTCGCGAAGGATGAGCGCTGCCTCGACGTCGAGCAGCCTGTTCACGGCCGTCGAGACGAGGCGGGCTTCCACGACCTGATAGTGGGTCGCGATACAGTCGTGATATTCGCGGCGAAGCAAGCTCAACGTCGCGACCACGTAGTGCTGCGCCAGTCCGCTCGCCACGTGCTGCCGGCCGATCCTGGAGCGATTCTCGCAAAACGTGTCGTCGTACGGACCGCGCAGACCCGTCGACATCCAATCGATCAAGATCGGCCGCAGCGTCTCGAGATCGTCTGGATGGGAGAGCACCGCGGCGGTGCCGGGATTCGTCACGATTGCCGCGAAGAAGCGCTCGACGATCGCCGAGAACTGCGGCTCCATGACGTCGTGGAGCGCGGCCAGCCGAGCCAGGTCTGCCTCGTCGAGCTCGACGAGCGCCATCATCTCGCTCAGGAAACGATTCAACAATCGCGGCTCGACCGAGAATCTCTCATGTCCTCGAGTCACATAGCCGATCGACGAGGTTGGCGCCTTCCAAGATCACCTTCCGCATGTCGACGATCGTGGCCAGCGCCTCCTCGTATGCTCCACGACCGACGTGGCGCCGAAGGATCTCGAGCTGGAGGGAGAGCGGGTTCAGGATGTTCCGGACGTCGTGGGAGATGCCGAGCGTCGTCGGTCCCAGCAGCTGGAGTTGATCGGTGTGCGATCCGGTCGACAGGCGCGCGACCTCGATGCATTTGGCCGCACGACCGGCCGTGGTCGCAGCGATGTTGGCGAGTGCCTCGAGTTGCTCCCGCCGTCCAGCGCGCAGGTCGATGGGGTGCAGCGAGATCAGGACCAGCGCCCCCCACACCTCGCCGCCGGCGATCATCGGGATCGTCTCGATGGCTTTGTACGGGTAGTGGACGGAATCGAGCAGCCCTCGGAAGAGCTCGGGCGCGAACGCACCACGCGCCGTCCATCCGATCGCCTCGGGAGGCAAGTTGCGGGTGGCCGCAAGCGCGATTCGATCGTCGGTGACACGAAGGACCGCCGCGGCATCGACGTCGAGCTTGTCGACGACCACATCGACGAGCTTGCTCAGCGCGCCCGCCTCGTGGCGCTCGTTCGCCATCATGCGCGCGAACCGCACGACCACTTCGTTCAAATTGGACTGCTTCATCGGTGCTGGTCAGGGCATCGCTACAACGATCGCCACACTCAATCCGTGCCGGGGATCTCGTCGTAAGACTCGTGACGCCCGCACAGCTGGACGCCGAGATCGGACATCGCGTACTGCCGGTCATCATGCCGGCGGATCCGCACGAGCGGCTGTTGCCCGTCACGCTCGATCGGGATCACGAGCCTGCCTCCGATCGCGAGCTGGTCGAGCAGCGGCTGGGGAACGCTGCGTCCGATCTCGTTCATCACGATCGCCGAGTAGGGGGCGCCATCGTCAGCGGCTCGACGACCATCGCCGTACCGCACCTCGATCCCTCCAAAGCCGAGGGCCGCCAGCCGTTCACGCGCGGCGATCGCGAGTAGCTCGAGCCGCTCGATCGTGAGCACGTGACCTGCGACCTGAGACATCACCGCCGCGGCGTAGCCGCACCCTGTCCCGATCTCGAGCACTCGATCCTCGGGTCCGAGCTCCAGCGCTTCGATCATCACCGCCGTGATGTACGGCCGTGCGAGCGTTCGCCCCGCCAGGAGAGGGAGGGCACGGTCGACGTACGCCTCGTCGATCAACCGTGGCGGCACGAACAGCTCGCGCGGTACGGCAGCCATCGCGGCCAGTACACGTGGATCGAAGATCCCACGCAGCCGCAACTGCCGCTCGATCATCGCGTGTCGTGATGATTGGAACTGTCCGTCGATCTCGGTGCGGAGGGAGGTCATGGCGGAGCGCGGTGCCAGGGGTATGCCAAGGCCCGACGCCGATGGCTACCAAGATCCTGCGCGTAAGTGATCTGATCGTGGGTCGATCAAGATCGCGACAAGACCCGATAGAGAAGACTGTTGGGAGTGGAATCACCGAGCCTTTCGGTCGGACCGATCGGCGTGCGTGAGGGCGAGAAGTTACACGTGGCGGTTTTCGTCGCCGTGACCCAACTAGGTGACTGGCAAACACGCGGGCGACTGTTGTAGAGAATGATAGATCGAGGGCTCGCGTCGCGATGGAGACATGGAGACCGTGGCCGAAGAGCAGGACGAGACATCAGCTTCCCGATCTGTGTCTTCCGAAGCAGGACACGTGGTGAAGCATGATCTCCGTCGTCGCGCGGAAGCGCAGCTCGCCTCGCGGGGCGTTCCGATCCGCGGTCATCTCGCCCGCGAGCTGGAGCTCCACAAGCTCGAGCTCGAGCTGCTGTACGACGAGCTCCGGCGGGCCCAGTACGAGCTCGAGGCCGTGCGCCATCGGTACCAGGAGGTATTCGAGCGTGCGCCGGCCGCCTATCTGACGGTCGATTCGAGCGGCCAGATCGGGAGTGCGAATGGTCGCGCGTGCGCACTGACCGGCGTCGCGGAGTACGAGCTCGTGGGGACCCGGTTTGCGACCCTGATCGCCGAACGCGACACCGACCGACTCCGCCTCCACCTGGTCGAGGTTCGCGCGGGTGGATCGCGGTCGACCCACCTCACGCTCGTTCGTCGCGACGGCTCCATGCAACCGGTGCGGCTGGACTCGACACGAGGGTTCGACGACACGTGCCTCGTGGTGATCAGCGAGGCCGACGCCTGCGACGGTTCGCACCGACCGCAGCTCGGAGTGCACGCCGAAACGTTGACGGGCTTCGTCAGCGTCATCGCGCACGAAGCCAACAACATGCTCCAGGTGCTGCGCGGCGTCTTCGATCACCTGCGATTGCGCCTCGCGGAGAATCACCCGGCCGGCTCGCTCGTCGAGACCGGCATCGGAGTGGTCGAGCGCGGACGCGAGCTGATCACGCGGCTGCTCTCGTTCGGTCGCCACCCCTCACCCAGGCGCCTCGTCCAGATCGATCAGCTCGTCGCGAACGCGATCGGCTTGATCAGGCCGATGGTCGGCGACTCGATCGGAGTCACGGTAGATCTCGGTGCTCCGGCGAGCCAGGTACTGTGCGATCCGACCGAGCTCGAGCTGGCGCTGCTGAACCTCGCGATCAATGCGCGCGACGCGATGCCCTCCGGTGGCGAGCTGGTGTTCGCGACGCGCGAAGTATCGGGAGCGCACGGGCTTCGGTGGCTCGTGCTCGCGATCCGAGATACCGGGCGGGGCATGAGCGACGCGGTGCAGCGTCGCGCCTTCGAACCGTTCTTCACGACGAAGTCGGAGGGCCAGGGGACGGGGCTCGGGCTCGCGACGACCCAGGCGATCGTACAGAGCTCTGGTGGGAACATCGCGGTGACGAGCGTCCCGGGGCGTGGAACCACCTTTCGAATCCAGCTTCCGATCGCAAACGGCACCGGACACCTGCCGGTGAGCGGGGCGAGCTCGTCTCCGCAGAGGCGCGACCGCGCGACGATCCTGGTCGTCGAGGACAACTCGGTGGCGCGGCAGGCGATGTGCGAGCACCTGGAGACGCTTGGCTACCGCGTGCTCGCGGCCGGTCGTCCCTCCGACGCGATCACGGCGGCGCGCCAGCGACCGGTCGATGTCGCGATCGTCGACTGGGGGTTGCCCGAGATGAGCGGCGAGACGCTCGCACACCGGCTCCGCGAGATTCATCCGGAGCTCCCCGTGGTGCTGACCTCCGGATATCCACCCGAGCACGTGCGTGCCGAGACCCCGCTGCTACAGAAGCCATTCGGGCTGGGTGATCTGGCCCGCGTCGTGGCCGCCGCCCTCACCCGAGGCGTCGGACGGCGCATGAGCCCGGACGAGCTCGACCAAGGTCGACAGTAGCTGCGCGAGATCGACTGGCTTCCCGACGTACCAGGTAGCCGGCGTGCGGATCGCCGCCGCGATTCCGGGATGGTCCGGCGTGAACGCGGTGACGAGCACCACCGGAAGGTCTGGCCAGCGATCATGAATGAGCCTCAGCAGCTCGAGTCCGCTGATCCCGGGCATCTGCACATCGAGCGCCACGAGATCGGGCTTGTGTTCCATCAGGCGCTGGAGCGCGTCGTGTCCGTTCAGCGCGGTCGTCACGAGCAGGCCTTCGTCGCTCAGGATCTCCGCCAGTGGTGCGACCTGTCCGAGCTCGTCGTCGACGAGGAGCAAGTGGCGGCCTCGAAGTGGCGCCGTGCTGACGTACGCGGTTGGGCGCCGCACGGTGGGCTCTTCGGGTACGAGCGGCAGCTCGACGTGGAACAGTGCCCCGTGGCCGGGCACGGATTCGACTCCGATGCGCCCACCGTGCGCCTCGACGATGATCCTGCTCGCGAACAGCCCGATGCCAGAGCCCTCGCGGCTTGCGGTATTGGAGCCACGGCGATGTTTGTCGAACACGTACGTCGCCTGCTGGGTGGTGAGGCCGGGCCCCGAATCGGTCACGTTGATCGATGCGAGACCATCGCGTCGCTCGAGGCTCACGCCGATGGTCGATCCTGCCGGCGTGTACTTGAGCGCGTTCTGGACCAGGTTCTCCACGACGCGCTCGATGCGAAGCCCATCGATGTTCGCGATGACGCGGCCATCGAGCGAGAGCTGGATCCGTGCGACTTCCGTCGAGGACCGCCGTGCGACGACGTTGCGGAGCAGCGTGCCGAGCTCCACGGGGTCCCGCTTCAGCGTGAGCTTGCCGGACTCGCAGGCCGACGCGTCGAGTAGATCTCGGACCATCCGATCGAGAAACTCGGCGTTGCGTTCGATCCGCTTGATCGCGCGCTTCGTGTCCGCCGTGACGCTCTCGCCGATCCGGCGTTCGAGCATGCTGGCCTCCAGCGTGATCACCGACAGCGGACTCTTCAGATCGTGCACGAGGTTCACGACATAGTCGGTATCGATCGAGTGCGGGGCTGGCCCGCTTGCCTCGACTTGCTCACCCTCGGTCTCGTGGGATCGCATGTGGTACGTCCTTTCCTCGACCGGGACCGGACGTACACGATCCGATCCATCCTCGGCTGGCCGTCCGAGGCTCGTTCGCGCAGAAGCCGCGGTGGGGTTTCGCAGCCGCGCAGAATTAGCACGCGTGATCGTCGCGAGTGCCGGCGAAGAATCAGCGCCGCTTCAGCTCGCTGATCGCATCCTTCGCACGCCGAACGTCGGGATCGTTCTTCGGAGCGAGCTGGAGGAACTTCTGGTAGGTCTCGATCGCGCTCTTCTTCTCGCCCTTCGCCGCGTAGACGACCCCGAGGTAGAGGTAGTTGACGTGGTTCTTGGGATCGCGGCGGATGGCCGGGATCAAGAGGGACTCGGCCTCGTCGTACTTCTTCGCCTCCACGTAGAGTAGCCCCAGCTTGCCGCTCGCCTTCGGATACGGCGGATCGATGTCGTTGGCCTTCTTGTAGGCGTTGATCGCATCGCCGAAGCGTCCCTGCAGGCGATAGATCTCGCCGAGCGCGTACCAGAACAGCGACTCGCTCGGCGATTTCTGCACGGCCTTCGAGAGCGCCGCCTCGGCATCGCCTTGCTTCTGCTGCTGGTTGTAGAGCAGTCCGAGCTCGAAGTACGCGCGGCCGTTGTCCGGATCGAGCTCGAGCGCCTTCTCGAGATACTGCTTGGCCTCGTCGAGCTCGCCCTGACCGCGCCGCGCCATCCCGAGGTAGACGTGAGCCAGCGCGTCGTCGGGTGATCGCTTGAGCGCGGCGAGGAACTTGAGCGCGGCCTCGTCGGTCTTGCCTTGCTTGTGCAGCGCGACGCCGAGCGTGAGGTGGTACGCCGAGCTCGCGTCGTCGAGTTGCAGCGCCTTGCGCAGGGCCTCGACACCCTCCTCGTTCTTCTCGAGCATGAGGAGCGCGCGCCCACGCTTCTCGTATCCGGCGGCGTTCTCGGCGTTGAGCGCGATCATCTGATCGGCGACCTCGAGCGCCTCGGCGCCCTTGTTGCCGGCGAGCAACGCCTCGGCGTAGAGCTTGTAGCCTTTCGCGTCGGTCGCCTTCGCGTCGTAGTACTCCTTCGCGGCTTCCTGTGCGTGCGTTGGCTTTCCGGCGTGGATCAGGAAGTCGACCCGTTCCTCGAGGATCTCGAAGTCCTTCGTGATCGCGAACGCGTCGGCATAGGCCTGGTCGGCGGAGTCGATCTGACCGTGCCGCGCGTCGTCACGCGCCTGGCCGAGCAGGGCACGCGCGTCCTTCTGCTTCTGCTTCGACGTCTTGACCGGCTTGACCGGCTTCTCCGATCCGCCGCAGCTCGGCACGCCGATCACGGCGCAGGCCAAGACGAAGCGGAGCAGGGCGCGGGACATCCTCGGAAGGGTAGCCAAACGATCGTGATCGCGCCAGTTTGGCCGGGCTCGCGCCACGAGCTAGGCCCGTGGCTTGCGTAGTGCGAGCATCACCGCGGCGACGATCATCACGTTTGCCACGAACGTGGTGATGCCGAGAGGCTCGCCCGAGATCACCGCACCCATCACCACCGCCAGGATCGGGTTCACGTAGGCATAACTCGTGGCCACGACCGGACGAGCGTTGCGGAGGAGCCAGCTGTAGGCGGTGAATGCGACGAGCGAGCCAAAGATCCACAGGTATGCCAGCGCGAGCCACGCGCTCGAGCTGGCGTGCGCCGGGATCCGTTCGCCCGACAGCGCCGCCACGGCAGCGAGCGCGGCGCCACCGGTCAGCATCTGCATCGCCGGCAACATGAACGGATCGCGCGTCGCCGTGGTCGCGGGGAGTCGCCGCGAGAGGACCGATCCGAGCGCCCAGCAGATCGGAGCTCCGATCACCATCGCGACGTGCAGGGGCTCGCCGGCCAGCGACGGGCCGCCCATCAGCACCAGCACCCCCGCGAATCCGAGCACGAGCGAGAGCCATTCGCGACGGCTCGGCCGCTCGCCGCTCGCCGCCCCGAGCACTCCGACCCAGAGCGGCATCATCGCGCACACGACCGCCGCGCCACCCGACGACACCGACAGCTCCGCGATCGCGACGAGGCCGTTACCACCGAGGAACAGCAGCGCACCGATCGGCAGGACCTGCAGCCATTCGCGGGCGCTCGGCCATCGCACACCACGGTGCTTCGCGACGAGCAGCATCACGAGTCCTGCCGCCGCGAACCGCAGGCTCGCCATCAGCAACGGCGGCAGCTCGGCGACCGCGATCGCCATCACGAGATACGTCGAGCTCCAGATCACGTAGACCGCCGCGAGGCAGAGGATCAGGCGCGGGTCGATCCGCGTGGCGCCGATCGAAGACGAGGACGACGTGACCAGCATGGCGGTGCATGATGGCGCTTCTCGACAAGGGGTACAGAGGCACAGATTCTTGGAATCGACCGGTACAGGCGGGCTGTGCCGGTCGAGGTCCCATGAACTGTGCTGGTCCACCGGATGTGCGATCGGTACACTTCGGCCTGTGGTGGCAACCAGCGGCTTCCTCTACGAGAACCTTGCCGACGAGCTCGGCAAGGCGATCGATCGCGGCGCGTTACGCGCCGGTGACCGGCTCCCGTCGGTGCGCCGGCTCGCGCAGGAGCGCAGCGTCAGCGTCGCGACCGTGCTCGAGGCCTACCTGCGGCTCGAGAACGCGGGCCTCATCGAGGTTCGCCCGAAATCCGGTCACTTCGTCCGGCGACGCACCACCTTGACCGCCGAGCCGCGCACGCCGCGCACGTGCACGACGCCGTCGCGCGTCACGGTCTCGGACGCCTACACCAAGATCCTCGAGGCGATGCGCGATCCCGAGCTCTTGCCGTTCGGGTGCGCGACGATCGATCCGTCGTACCTGCCGATCGCGGCGCTCAACCGGATCATCACGCAGGTGACGCGCGAGATGACCACGGTCGGGGCGCGCTACGAGGGTGCACCCGGACTGCTCACGCTGCGCCGCCAGATCGCACGGCGCGCGGTCGAGGCGGGGGTGGCGATCTCCGAGCACGACCTGTGCACGACGATCGGAGCGACCGAGGGGCTCTCGCTCGCCCTGCGCGCGGTCGCCCGGCCGGGCGATGTGATCGCCGTCGAGTCGCCGGCATATTTCGGCGTGCTGCAGGCGATCGAAGGCCTCGGCATGCGCACGCTCGAGATCCCGGCGAACCCGCGAACCGGCCTCGACGTCAGCGCGTTTGAGGAGGCGCTGCGCCTCCAGCCGGTCCGAGCACTCGTGTGCGCGCCGACCGTGGCGAACCCGCTGGGCTCGATCATGCCCGACGACGAGCGCGAACGACTCGTCCGCATCACGAAGCGCCACGACATCCCGGTGATCGAGGATGACGTCTACGGCGAGCTCGTGTTCGATGGCTCGCGGCCACGCCCGCTTCGCGCGTTCGCGGCGCCCAGCCACGAGAGCCACGTGCTGCTCGTCAGCTCGGTCTCGAAGACGCTCGCCCCCGGGTACCGCGTCGGCTGGATCGCCGGCGGGCGCTGGCACGATCAGATCGTGCGCCTCAAGTACGGCGCGACCCTCGCGTGCCCGACGCTGCTGGGCATGGCCGTCGCGGAGTTCCTCGCATCGGGTGGCTACGATCGTCACCTCCGCAGGCTGCGCACCGCGATCGCCGGCAACGTCGAGCGCTACCGCGAGGCGATCGTGACCCAGTTCCCCGAAGGAACGCGCGTCTCCGCACCACGCGGCGGCTTCGTCCTGTGGGTCGAGCTTCCCGCCGGGGTCGACGCCCTGACCCTCCACGAGCAGGCCCTGCGCCGCCGCATCGTCCTCGCACCCGGCCCGCTGTTCTCGGCCCGCAACCGGTTCACGAACTTCATCCGGATGTCGGCCGGCACGCCGTGGTCGGAGCGGGTCGACGAAGGCATCAAGACGATCGCTCGCCTGATCGCCAGTCACTAGCGGTCGTCACATCGCGAGGCCGCCGTCGACGTCGATCGTGCGGCCGTTGAAGTAGTCGCACTCGAGCACGAACTTCACCGCGACCCAGATGTCCTCGGGCAGGCCGATGCGGCCGACCGGGATGTTCGTGACGAGCGCATCGCGCGCCTTCTGGTTCATGCCCTGCGTCATCGGCGTCTCGATCATCCCCGGCGCGACCGCACCGACACGGATCCCGAACGCCGCGAACTCCCTCGACCACGTCACGGTGTTCGCGGCGAGCGCGGCCTTGGCCGACGTGTAGTTCGACTGCCCGCGATTTCCATGTCGCGCGATCGAGGACATGTTCACGATCACGCCCGGCTTCTGCTCGCTGGCGACCATCTTCGCGACGGTGTCGCGGACCATGAACGTCGCGCCCGTGAGGTTGACGGCGATCACCGCGTCCCACGCTTCCTTCGAGAGCTTCGTGATCTCGCCGGTCGTACGGTCCTTCTTCACGAGCAGGCCATCGCGCAGGATGCCGGCGTTGTTGATGAGGCCGTTGAGGCCGCCCATCGCGCCGCTGGCCCACTCGACGAACGCGCCGACGTCGGCCTCGTTCGAGACATCGAGCTTGCGCGCATGGACCTTGCCCGGGAGGCCCTTCGTGGACTCGACGAGCGCCGCGAGGCCATCTTCCTTGACGTCACCGGCGGCGACCGAGGCGCCCGCTTCGGCGAGCCGGCGAGCGAAGTGCGCACCCATTCCCTGGGCCGCACCGGTGACGATGATCTTGAACTGCGAGAGCTGCATGCGCGAGTTGATACCACCACGCTCGCGCTCCTCCGAGACCAGAGCGACGAGAAAGCGCGATCCACCGACGAGGATCAGTGTTGAACCGCGCCTGTTGGCAACCGCACAGCGCAACTACGGCGAGGTAAACGTCGCGGTGATCGCCTTTGCGGCATCCATGGTGACATCGCATGGGGCGGTCCCCGGGCAGCTGGCAGCCGACCAACCAGTGAACGTGGAGCCGGCGTCCGCCAGGGCAGTAAGCGTGACCACGGTGCCGGCGACAAAGTCTTCGGTGCAGTCAGCGCCGCAGGTGATTCCCACAGGGCTCGACGTTACGGTACCGGTGCCGGCACCGGCGCGCGAGACCGTGAGCGTGTGGAGGAGGGCGAAGGTCGCGGTGACGGTCTTGGCGGCGTTCATGGTGACCACGCACGTGCCGGTACCCGGGCAGCCAACGTCCGACCAGCCGGTGAAGATCGAGCCGACCGCCGCCCCGGCCGTCAGCGTCACCACCGTATTGTTGATGTAGTCCTCCGTGCAGTCGGCTCCGCAGCTGATCCCCGCCGGATTCGACGTCACGGTGCCGGTGCCCAGACCGGCGCGGGCCACCGTGAGCGTGCGGGCAAGCTCGAAGGTCGCGGTGACCGTCGTGTTCGCGGTGAGCGTGACCTGGCACGTACCGGTACCCGGGCAGCTGACGCCCGACCAGCCGGTGAAGATCGATCCACCTGTTGCCGTGGCCGTCAGCGTCACCAGCGTGCCGTCCAGATATTCTTCGGTGCAGTCGCCCCCGCAGTTGATGCCCGCCGGGTTCGACGTGACCGTGCCGGTGCCCCCGCCGGTCCTCGACACGGTGAGCGTGTCGAGATCGGCGAAGTTTGCGGTGACGGTCGTGGCGCCGTTCATGAGGACGACGCAGGTTCCGGTCCCGCTGCAGCCGCCGCCCGACCAGCCGACGAACCGCGATCCGCCGGATGCAACCGCGGTGAGCGTGACCGACGTGGCCGCGTCGTAGTCCTCGGTGCAGTTACCGCCGCAGCTGATGCCGGCCGGGTTCGAGGTCACGGTGCCGTTGCCGTCGCCCGAGCGAACCACGGTGAGCCGGTTGAGCTCGAAGGTCGCGGTGACCGTGGTGTTGGCGTCCATGATGACGTCGCACGTGCCGGTGCCCGAGCAGGCCCCCGACCAACCGGTGAAGACCTGCTTCGCGTTGGGCACCGCAGTCAGCTGCACCGGCGTGCCGGCGTTGTAGTCTTCGGTGCAGTCGGCCCCGCAGTTGATGCCACTCGGGACCGACGTGACGGTGCCGCTGCCATTCTTCGTGACGGTCAACGTAAATCTACGGAGCGTGAAGGTGGCGGTGACCGACCGCGCCGCACTCATCGTGACGACACAGGTGCCGGTGCCCGAGCAACCGGAGCCCGACCAGCCGGTGAACGTGGAGTTGCCGGCGGCTGCCGCGAATAACGTCACCACCGTGCCGTTGTCGTAAGCTTCCGTGCAGTCGAGGCCGCAATCGATGCCGGTCGGCACCGAGTTCACGGTGCCGGTGCCGTTGCCGTTGGGTGTCACGGTCAGCGTGAACAAGTCGAGCGTGAAGGTGGCGTTGACCGTGGTCGCCGTGTTCATCGTGACAGGGCACGTCCCGGTGCCCGAGCAGCCGCCGCCCGACCAACCTGCGAACACCGAGCCGGCCGCGGGGGTCGCAGTCAGCGTCACGATCGTGCCGACGTTGTAGTCCTCGGTGCAGTCGGCACCGCAGGCGATGCCGGTGCCGGTGACGGTGCCGGCGCCGGTGCCGGACCTGGTCACGGTCAGGCGATTGGCGGCGAAGGTCGCGGTGACGTTCTTGACGGCGTTCATCGTCACCACGCAGGTGGCTCCGGTGCACGCGCCCGAGAAGCCGGCGAAGGTGGCATTGGAGGAGGGTGTCGCTGTCAACGTCACGATCGTGCCGGACAGGTACAGCTCGGAGCAGTCGGCGCCGCAGTTGATGCCGGCAGGGTTCGAGGTCACGAGCCCGATCCCGTTACCGGCGAGCGTGACGGTCAGCGCGAACGGCTCGAGCCGGCAAGTAGAGCTGCAGCCGTCGCCGTTGGTGAGGTTGCCGTCCTCGCACTGCTCGCCGGCGGCGAGGTTCGTGACGCCGTCGTTGCACACCGGGAGCGTGCAGTCGTTGTCGCAGCTCATCGTGTCGCCGTTGGTGTCACAGATCTCGCTCGTGCTCTTGATGCCGTCCCCACAGGCCGGGGACTGACAGTTGTTGCGACACGCGTCCAGATCGTCGAGGTTGGCGTCGTCGCACTGTTCCCCGTTGACCCCCTCGGTGATGCCGTTGCCGCAGGTCTCGATGCGGCACACCGCCGAACAGCCGTCGCCGGCCGTGGTGCCGCCGTCGTCGCACGACTCCGGTGCGGTACCGGTCGGCGGCGTGAACGAGCCGTTGATGACGGTGTCTCCGCACAGCGGCAACGTGCAGTCGAAGTCGCACGTCGCCGAGTTGCCGTTCGTGTCACAGATCTCGCTCGCGCTCTTGATGCCGTCCCCACAGGCCGGCGCCTGACAGTTGTTGCGACACGCATCGAAATCGTTGGTATTGGCGTCGTCGCAGTCCTCCCCGTTGACCGTCTCGGTCACGCCGTTGCCGCAGCTCTCGATCTGGCACAGCGCCGAGCATCCGTCTCCGGGGATGATCCCGCCATCGTCGCAGCCCTCCGGGACCGTCCCCCCGGTTGGCGTGAATGTTTGGTTGACGTGGAGATCGCCACACACCGGCACGGTGCAGTCGGAGTCGCAGGCGGTGACGTCGGAGCCGACCGTACCGGGATCGCATTGCTCGAGCGGACCGCCGCCGGTCGGTGCCCCGTTGACCCGGCCGTCGCCGCAGGTCGGAGCCGTGCAGTCGCCGTCGCAGCCCAGCGAGTCGATGGTGTCGCCGTCGTCACAGGTCTCGCCGGCGGTCTGGTTGACCTTGCCGTCGCCACACGCGCGCGTGGTGCAGTCGAGGTTGCACGTCGCGGATTCGGTCGCCGTGTTGTTCGAGCCGGCGTCGCACTGCTCGAGGTGCGCACCCGTCGCCTGCACGATGCCGTCGCCGCAGGTACTGAGGAAGCAGTCGTGACAGTCGTCGGTGTCGGTCGAGTTGCCGTCGTCGCACTGCTCGATCGGGTTGCCGTTCGCGTCCTTGTCGATCGAGCCGTCGCCACAGCCGGTGCCGCCGAGGCAGTCGTCGTTACATCCGCCCGCGGCCCCGCCGTCGTCGCACAGCTCGCCGACGTCCGTGATGTCGTTGCCGCAGATCTCGGTGGACTTGCAGTCGGCGGAGCAACCGTCACCGGAGTCGTTGTTGCTGTCGTCGCAGGCTTCACCGAAATTCTTCGAACCGTTGCCGCAGGTCTCGTCCGACAGACAGTTCGCGGCGCAGTTGCCCTCACCATCGATCGTGTTGCCATCGTCGCAGATCTCGCCGGGGTCGACGAGGTTGTTACCGCACCCCTCGGCCTTGCAACTCGACGAGCAGCCGTCGCCCTCCATGATGTTGCCGTCGTCGCAGGCCTCGCCGGTATCGACGAGACCGTTGCCGCAGTTGTTGACGATGCACACCTGCTGCACGGCAGCGCACGACGTGCCCGACGGACAGATGATGCCGGTGGCACATTCGATCGCCCCGGGGTCACCGACGCATCCGAACATCAACGCACCTGCAGCGACGAAAACGAGAGAGCGAATAGTCGAGGTCATGAGGACTCCTAGAAGCGACTTCGCAGCATGGCGCCCGCAAAGCCGGGCGCGACGATTGGGGTGACGGCGACGTTGCGTTGCTTGTCCATCTGCTCCTTGCGGTACTGATCGGAGCTGATCTGGTAGGTCGTCTCGCGGTTCAGGTAGACGAGCAAGGCGCCGGTCAGGACGACCGCACCCGCGACGCCGTAGCCGACGTAGCCGAGCGTCCGCTTCGTCTCGGCGCTGTCGCGAAGGTCGGTGACGGCGGGGCTGATCGCGCAGCCGCCGTTCATGCCGGTCGCTTCGTTGCACCGCGCGACCTCGGCATCGTAATCGTCGTAGCCCGACTTCGCCGAGAGCTGGAGCGCCCCGCCGACGACTCCGACGAGCACGCCGCTGCCGATCACGACGTAGGGCATCCACTTCTTGCTCCACCGGCGCTTGTATCGAGTGAGCTCCTCGGACGTGTAGAGCTTGAGCTCGATCCGGAACGTCTCGTTCGGGCCGATGAACGGTGCGTCGAGGCCGGTCACGTAGCCCGGCTTCTCGGCGTAGAAGGTGTGCTTGCCGATCCGGACACGCGCTCGATAGGTGTTCGGCTCTCCGGTCTTGACCGTGAACACCTCCTTGCCGTCGACCTGTACCTTCGCGCCGTCCTTCTGACAGCTGATCTCGATCGTGGCGAGCTGCTTCGCGTTGAGGAGCAAGTACTCCTTCGCGTGCTCGAACTTGTCCTTCTCGAGCGGCGCGGCACCGAACCTGACCGACCTCGTCAGGCTCTCTTCGACCTCGATCGGCTGGTCGAGGTTCATCAGCGCGAGCGCCATGTTGTACTGGATCGCCGGGTGCTCCCAGCTCTTGAGCGCCTCGCGGTACTTCTCGACGGCGCCTTTGAAGATGCCGTCGTTGAGCTGCATGTTCCCTTCCTGGAACAGCCGCAACGCCGCGGTCTGGCGATCCTGGGGGACGCCCTTCGCCCACGGACGCTCTGTCCCACCGGTCTGGAGATTCTCGGTGGTGTCTGCTTTCTCCTCCACGACCGGCTTACGGCTGCCGACATCGGGTTTGGGGACCGGCGGTGCCGGTTGCGCGAGGACAGTTCCGAGGCTCAGCGCGATGCCGAACGCGACTAAGATCGCTCTGGTCATAAATCTCCGGAGGCTACTTGAGGATGTCGATCGTGGAGCTACCGAGCTGCTTCTTCATGCGTTCGGCGCGCTCGAACTCGACCTTGTAGAGTCGCTCGGCTTCGGTCTTGGCCTTGAGGGCCTCGTCCTTCGCAGCGACCGCCTCGGTATGAGCTTGCTCGGCACGCATCTCGCCGGCTTCTGCGCGACGCCGCGCGTCCTTCGCATGCTGTTCGTTCTGCTGCGACTCGGCGAGCGCCTTCGTCAGCTCGATGTTGGTCGCGGCGAGGTCTTCCTGTGACTTGTCGAGCTTGACCTCGACGCCCTGCTTGGCCTCTTCGGCTCGGAGCTTCCCGGCCTCGGCGATCTGGCGCTCGCGCTCCTTCTTCTGGACCTCGGCGAGCTGGCGCTCCACCTCTGCCGTCTGCTTCTCTGCCTCGATCGCCGAGCTCTCGGCGGCAGCCCGCGCCTTCTTCGTCTCGCTGTGCGAGCGCTGGATGATCACCAGCACGACCATCGCCACGACCACGAGCGCCGATAGCGTGACGAAGCCGGCGATCACACCTCTACGCTTGCGGCGGATCGCTGCTTGCTCGAGCTCCACGACCGCATCGAGGAACCCGCGCTCGACATCGGACAGCGGGCCCTTGTAGCGCTTGCGGAACCGCTTCGCCTCGTCGGCCGTGTCACCGCGCCACAGGACGCCCGCGTCGCGGCCCTTCTGCTGCCACTGGCGCGCGGCGGTACGCAGCTGATCGACGAGCGCTGCGTCGTCCTGGTGCTCGTCGAGCCAGTGCCGCAGCATCGGCCAGTTCTGGACGAGCGACTCGTGCACGATCTCGACCGTCGAGCCTTTGCCGCCCTCGAGCGTCTGCACGACCAGCAGGCGCGCGTCGACCAGCTGCTCGATGAGCCGCTGCACCTCGCCGACCTCGCGCGACAGCTCGCGCAGCTCCACGATCGGGACGATCGCGCGCGTGCGCTCGGGCGTGACGAGCCGGAGCAAGATCGCCCGGATCAGCTGGGCCTTGTGGGTGCCGAGATCGGTGATCACGCGGTCGGCGTGGCTCGCGAGCGCGCCCGCGACGCCGCCCATCGATGCGTAGCTCTGGTGAGTCAGCAGGCGGCGCGACTTGTCGCGGGTCTCCCACAGCTTGGCCGCGGCGAACTGTAGTAGCGGCAGCGCGCCCGGGGTGGTCTCGAGGTGATCGAGCATGTCGTCGATCGTCGCGGGCAGCTCGAAGCGGTGACCGGCCATCTCCGCCGGTTGCACGATCGCCTCGCGCAGGCCCTCGCGGCTCGGCGGTCCGAGGAAGAACAGGCCCTGCGTGAGCTCGTCGACGAACTGCTGATCTTCGGCGACGCGGTCGAGAAAGTCCGAGCGAATCGAGAGCACCACGCGCAACGGGCTCGTCGCATCGTCGGCGACCGCGGAGAGGCACGCGGTGAACGCAGCGCGCTCCTCGACCTCGGCGACCTGGGTGTAGAGCTCCTCGAACTGATCGACGAACAACAGCAGCCGGCGATTGTCGCGGCGCGCGCGGCCACGCAGGATGTGACCGAGGTGGCCGGGCTCGCGACGCAAGGTCTCGACGAGCTTCTTCTGCTCGTCCATCTCGTCGGCGAGGTTCGCCGAGGTCGCGACCATCGGCTGGATCACGCTCGCGAGGGCCTCGAGCGGCTTGCGGCCCGGGCGGATCACGAGGGTCTCCCAGGTCTCGCCCGAGCGCTTGAGCGCGGGAACGAGACCGGCACGGACGAACGATGACTTGCCGACGCCCGAGCTACCGACGACCGCCATCAGCGCGCGATCGCGGATCCGCGTCATCATCGCCGCGATCTCGCGGTTGCGGCCGAAGAACTTGCCGGCGTCGGTCTCCTGGAACGAGGACAGCCCGGCGTACGGGCTCTCGTCGATCTGCAGCTCCTGGACGCGATTGCGGCCGGGCAGGAACGGCTCGAGGGCAGAGAGCAGCTCCCCGGCCGATTGCCAGCGGTGCTCCTTGAGCTTGAGCAAGCAGCGGTCGACGATCTGGATCAGCTCGCGAGGTACGTCGGACGGCGCGGCCTCTTGCATCGACGGCATCGGCAGCTCGAGCATCGCGGTCACGACGAGCTGGTTGCCGTCGAGCGGATGCAGCGGATGGCGCCCGCAGATCATGCGGTGGAGCAGGATGCCCGTCGCCCAGACATCGGTGAGGTGATCGATCTCGATCCCGATGCCCCACTGCTCGGGGGACATGTACTTGAGCGTCCCCATGATGGTGCCGACGCGCGTGAGGCTCGTGTTCGTGCCGGTCGCGAGCTCGAGCGGGCTAGGCATCCGGATCCCACCGCTGGACTTGTCGATCGGAGCTCCTTGCTGCTGCTGCAGGACCTTCGCGATGCCGAAGTCGAGCACCTTGATGGTGCCGGAGTCCATGATGAAGATGTTGTCGGGCTTGAGGTCGCGGTGGACGATGCCTTGCTCGTGCGCGCACTGCAGCGCGCGGAGGATCGAGCAGGTGATCTCGACGGCACGCGCGTACGGCAGCTTGCCGCCGCTCTCGATCGCCGACGTCAGCGGCTTGCCGTTCAAGAACTCGAGGACGATGTACGGCGAGTTGTTGTGCTCGCCGACCTCGTAGATGACGACGATGTTGTCGTGCTGGCAGCGCGCGGTCGTACGCGCCTCGACGAGGAATCGCTGCGTCAGGTCGGTGGACTCGTTGCTCTGGAGGAACTTGATCGCGACGCGCCGGCCGAGCCGAAGATCGCGAGCGAGGTAGACGGTCCCCATCCCGCCCTCGCCGATCATCTTGATCATCTCGTACTGGTTGATGCGAACACCGGGATGCGGTGCCGCGCTCGTCGCATGGACGGCGGTCGAGGCTCCTTCGAACGAGTCCCACGCCGACGACTTGCCGGTCCCGCTCACCGACGGCGAGACCGACGGACGCTTCGCGCGGGCTTGTGACTGCAAGGTCTGGGCTTGCGGCGGCGCGACCTTCTGACTGCCGGGCGGCGGTGTGCCGCTCGCGAACGACGGGGCCGGGGTGGTCGGGGCCATGGTCGCGCCCATCGGCGAGACCTTCGCGTTGTTCGCGGGGTTGTTGCCGACGACGAGGGTCGCGTCCGTCGACGGCACGTTCATGCCGACGAGCGTGCTGCGGGCCTGTGGAGGAGGAACGTGGATCGTCTCCTCTCCGGGTGGGCTCATCGTGCCGGTTCCCTCGGCCGCCGCGCGCGGGTTGTCGGTCCGCGGCCGGGCGTTCGGGCCGGAGTCCTGCTTGGACTCCGTCGGACGCGGGTGCACGCCGCTACCGGCGTCGGCTTTGTGTCCCAGTCGGGTCTTATCCTGATCACTCATCGATCTCGTCCTCCAACGAAACGACTCCTGCACGACACAGCACTGTGTCGTTTCCCCAACTCTTCCATTCTAGACGAGCGACCGGCCGAGATCCTCGAATCGTCGCAGGTTTGCGTCCCTACAATGTGTGCTCGGGGCCGCGTCGAGCGCCGGCAGATCGGGGGGCACCTCTCAACCCGTGAAGATCGCTGGGGCGCCGAGCGGAATTAACCAGCTCCATCCGCTCTACTGATCGAGCACCGCAATATACTAATCACCACATGGGTGACTCGTTAACGCTCGCGCAGGCGCGAGCACTGTGGTGGCAGAAGCAGGCGCTCGGCAGCTCTGCGAAGGGTCCGCTCGCTTCGCTGCTCGCGAGCTCGGGCTGGCTCCGCACGCTCGGCGGAGCCGACGTCTATCTCGCGGCACGTGCACGCAAGCCCGGCATGAAGCGCGAAGAGCTCGACGCCGTGATCGCGGCGGGCGAGCTGCGCGTCATGCCCGCGGCCCGCGGCTGCATCTACGTCGTCCCGCCGTCGGTCGTCGGCGATCTGATGGCGCTCAACGCCGAAGCGTGGCGCAAGGACACCGAGAAGGATCTCGCAAAGGTCGGCAGCTCGCTCGCGAGCATCGAGGCGATGGCGAAGGATGTCCTCGCCGCGTTGACCGCACCGATGACGACCGACGCGCTTCGCAAGGCGCTACCCGAAGGCTCGATCCCGAGCTACGGCGACGCGGGCAAGAAGATCGGGCTGTCGTCACCATTGCCGCTCGTGTTGCGACTGCTCGAATTCGATGGACGTGTGGAGCGTACGCTCGAACGCGGCAAGCTCGACACCGAGCGCTACCTGTGGCGTGCCGCCGAGTGGAAGGTTCCGCCTGCCGCGAAGGACCCGACGGTGCAGCTCGCGAACGTGGTCGGCGCATTCCTCGACTTCGCCGGCCCGTCGACGATCGGGCATATCGCCGCGTGGTCGGGGCGCGCGCAGCGTGATCTGAAGCCCGCCCTCGACCAGCTCGGCGCGAAGCCGGTCACCGTCGAGGGAGTCGGAGAGTCGTGGGCGCGAACCGGCGATGTCGGCGCGGCGATGCGAGCATCGGATCCGAGCGGGCTGGCCTTGCTGGGGTTCGAGGACAACTACCTCGTCAATCATGGCGGGCTCGCAACCGTGTCCGATCCGAAGCATCACGCGATCGAGGTCGACATCTGGGGCAGCGGCAAGCCCGAGACGATCGGCGTCGCCAAGCACATCCAGTCGCGGACGATCGTCCTCGACGGGCTCATCATCGGCTTCTGGGAGGTCGACCCGCGCACCGAAGGTGCCATCTGGCACACGTTCGATCCCGCCGTGAAGCCCCTCGCCGCCAAACTCGACGAGCTGACCGCGGACGCCGCTCGCTTCCTGCTCGACGATGTCGGCCATGCAAAGACGTTCACGCTCGACACGATGGAGCTCGTGCAAGAGCGCGCCGATCGGATCGCAGATCTGAAGAGCGGGAAGCCGAGCTCCAAGCAGGTCAAGCCAAAGCCGGTCGCCGCCAAGACCGCAAAACAGCCCGTGACGAAGCAGCCCGCAGCGCCCGTCGTCGCACCCGCGAAGGTGGCCGCCGCGAAGCCTGCACCTGCAGCGAAGCAGCCTGCGGCGGCCAAGAAGCCTGCAGCGGCCAAGCAGCCTGCGGCGAAGAAGCCCGCGGCGAAGAAGCCCGCGGCGAAGCAGCCTGCGGCGAAGCAGCCGGCGGCGAAGAAGCCCGCGGCGAAGCAGCCTGCGGCGAAGCAGCCCGCGGCGAAGAAGCCGGCGGCGAAGCAGCCTGCGGCGAAGAAGCAGAAGCGCTAGCGCTTCTGCTCAGAACAGCCAGAGCGGCTTGCCACCGGCAAACAGCACGGCGTCGCCTGCCGCTGATCCCGAGACCTCGATCTCGATGAACTGACCACGCTGGACGGTGTCGTTGTGCGGGTGCTTGTCGGTCACTTCACCGTTGAGGATGGCGGTGACCTTGCCGACGTTCGAGCACGCGACCAGCCCCCACGAACAGCCGTAGAGCTTGGTCCCGACCTTCACGCTGGCGTCGAGGTTCTTGTACGGCACGAACGCGAGCACGACCCGGTGATCCATCGCCTTGAGGTAGGGCGACTGCAGCAGCCGGGTGACGTTCTTGTCCTGATCTTCGATGCGGCTCTTGAGGTTGTCGAGCCGCTTGGTGAGCGGGATCCGCCGACCGATCGCGTTGTCCTTGTCGAGCTTGGCCTTCTCGACCTCACGCCGCACGAGCCACATCTCGGGGGTCTTCGGCGCCTCGATCTGCGTGCCGACCTCGGCGATGAACTTCTCGTCGACGCCGACGATCCGATCGATCTCGGTCAGCTGAGCCTCGATGTCGACCTTCTCGGTCGCGAGCTGGGTCGCGCGCAGCTTCGCGTCGGCGAGCTGGTCAGACGCCTCGACGACCTTCTGGTGCGTCGAGTCGAACACGACGGGTTTGACCCACGTCTTGTCGAAGAAGTAGAAGATGTTGACGGTCAGGAAGCCGATCAGACCGACGAGGATCGCGGTCAGACAGACGAGGCCAGCGACCTTGTAGATCCGGACGATCGACGGCTGCAGGGCGATCCAGAACCGAGCCGGGGAGCGTTGAACATGCGGGCTGGCTTCCATCGACGTCGTCCTTACCACACTACGCAGCAGGCAGCTGCGCTCGTGCGACCGCGGGGGAGTGAGACTCGCCACTCAGGATCTCGGCGGTCACGGTGTCTCGAACTGCTTCTGGGATGGGATCGGCTTCGGGCTCTTCCTTTTCGGCGCCACGCGTCTCCCAGTTCGCGGTGTCGAGGGTGAACAGCGCGAGCGGCGTGAGCAGCGCGTACGTGATCACCATCAGCACCGAGAGCGGCATGAACGCGAGCACGCCGACTCGTTCGGACTTCGGCAGCTTGCGTACCTTCCACCGGTAGATGAGGCCAAAGATGAACAGGATCGAGAGGTGGAAGATCAGCAGCGGGAAGAACTTGAATGCCGCGAGCGAGCGCATCACGGCGATCGGATAGATCAGCAACAGCGCGAACAGCGAGAAGAAGTGGATCGCGATGATCGGGTTCATCCGCCACACGTGCGAGAACCCACCGAAGTAGTCGACGATGTTCGAGCGGCGCCAGCGCAGCTGCTGCGAGAAGTACGCGGCGAGCGTGGTGGGCACGAACGTGCGGGCCCGGGCCGAGAGCGTCATCGTGGTGAGGTAGCCGGCCTTGATGATCTGGCGGGTCAGGAAGCGATCCTCGCCGTACTTGATCGGCACGCCGAACATCGAGCGGTGCTCGAGCACGGGCTCGAGCTCGACCAGCACGCTGCGGCGGTACGCGGTCAGGCAGCCCGACAGGCACATGATGCGGCGGAACCCCCACTCGAGGTTCTTGAGGAAGAAGTACCCGTACCAGTACTTGATGACCTGCATCCGGCTGAGCCAGTTGTCGTGCTTGTTACGGACGTCGACCCAGCCGCCGACCGCAGCGATGCGATCGTCGGTGAAGCGGCGCACGAGCTGGCGAATGGCGTCCTTGTCGACGACCACGTCGGAGTCGACCGACACGATCATCTCGGTGTCGGCGTCGCGCGTGGCGCGGATGATCGAGCGACGCTTCCCGAGGTTGGCGCGGTTGCGAAGGACCTTGAGCCGGCCGTTGGACTTCTTCGCGATCGCGAGCGCGTGCTGGTAGCTGTCGTCGGTCGAGCAGTCATCGACGCAGATGATCCGCATCTTCGCGTGCGGGTAGTGGCTGTCGAGGAGGCTCTGGAGCGTCTCCGCGATCGCCGGACCCTCGTTGTACATCGGCACGACGGCCGTCACCGTGGGCTCGAAGTCGTCCCTCGTCTCGTCCCAGGTCTTCGCCCGGATCAGTCTCAATGCCACGCCGGCGATGTACCGGTTGACGAACACGACGATCGCCAAGAAGTGGACGATCACCCAGAGGGTATGGGTCGTCATGCGTACCTCCGCTCGAATGCGAGGCGCGCGCCACCGGGCGTGCTTGGTCGAATATTCACGGCGAAAGCTATCGAGGAAGGAAATTCGCGAGACGTCTTCTAGGGGAAGAGCGCACCACGAAGGTAATGCAGTCAAACTATTATGCTTCGCGTTCTAACTCAAGTTGGATGACGCATGTTGCCACATCGGGCGTGCCTAGGTCACCCAGTCTCAGGATCTTGAGGATCGCATCCTTGTTTTCACCCAGGTCTCGTGAGATGAGCCGAATGTGCATCGGACCGTCGCTGCGGTCTTGCTGATCGCGTGGTTGGGCTCGCCTTCACGGGTTGAGGCCCAGACACCCAGGGCTTCGGACCCGACTCACCATGATCGCGATGGCGCGACAACGGCGTCGGTGACGGACACACCCTGGATCGATCTGGCACCGTCCAGGCTGCTCTCCGAGATCGCAGAACGCGCGCGCGAGTCTCCGAAGCCTCGTCACAACAAGGTCGCCGCGGCGCTCACGCTCGGTGGCCTCTACGCCGGCTTCACAACCTGGACGTACTTCGCCTGGTACGCGAACAAGCAACGAAACAAGGACAAGCCGGGCGGCGACAGCTTCGTGTGGGGCGGGGATCGGTTGTTCGAGGTCAACACGTACGCGGGCGGCGCCGACAAGCTCGGACACGGCTGGGCGACGCTCGGGTTCGCACGCGGCGGTACCGAGCTGCTGCACCAGTGGGGCGGCTACAGCAAGCTGACCGCGTCGATCATCGGGTGCACGCTCGCGGAGCTCCTGTACTTCGGCGTCGAGATCAAGGACGGCGCGTACTACGAGTTCTCGTTCGGCGACTTCGGGTTCAACACCGCCGGCGCGGTCCTCGCGTTCGCGATGTCGAACTGGCCGAAGCTCGACGAGCTGCTCGACTTCCGCGTCCAGTACTGGCCGAGCAAGGCGTACCGCGACCAGTTGACCAACGACGGCAACGTCAACATCGCCGAGGACTACACCGGCCAGACCTACCTGCTCGCATTTCACCTCGGCGGGATCCATGCGCTGCGCGACTCGAAGTACGGCGGCTGGTCGCGGTTCGTCGACGTCGCCGTCGGCTTCGAGACCCGCGGCTACAAGCCGGACCAGCTCGAGGGGATGGACGACTTCCTCCACACGCAGAAGCTGTTCCTGGGCGTCACGCTCAACGCGCAGGGAGTATTCGACTACGTGTTCGACAAGCGCTCGAAGCCGGCGCGCAAGCTCCTGCACGGGACGTTCGAGATGTTCAACCTGCCGTACACGACCCTGCCGCTCGTCGACGGCGACCGCAGCACGCTCAAGATCGACATGGGCGGCGCATAAACCTGAAACCGAGCGCGCTGCGTGGTGTCTTCCAGCCCATGCACGCCGGGATCGTGGTCGTCCTGCTGTGCGCCTGCGGGACCTACGATCCGATCGAAGAGGTTCCGTATCGCGAGTACCCCGACACCGCTTCGGCGGTGCGCGCGATCCTCGCGGAGACGCCGGCCTCGCGGGTCTACGCGATCGGCGAGTACCACCCGACGCACCAGCTGGCCGCGCGCCAGTCGCCACTCTCGCGGTTCGCGAACGAGATCATGCCGCTGCTCGAGCGGCGCGCCAATCACCTCGTCATCGAGGCGTGGTTCGACGCGAGCTGCGTCTCGGGGCCCGATCCGATCCAGGCGCAGATCCAGGCGGTGACGAGCCGGCCACCGAGCACCGAGTCCGACCTCGCGAGGCTGGTCGCGATCACGAACCAGCTGCGGATGCAGACGCACGCGCTGCCGGTGACGTGCATCGAGCACTCGAGCATGCTCGACCCGCGCGGACGCGTCGACTTCTTCCGCCTGCTGCTGATGGTGACCGACAAGCTGTACGACGCCACGCGCCGGCTCGTGCGAGAGGGACGAGACGTGATCGTCTACGGCGGCGCGCTCCACAACGATCTGTACCCACGGTGGCCTCTCGACGACCTGTCGTACGCGCACACGCTCGCGCGCGAGGTCGACGTGCTCGAGCTCGACCTCGCAGTGCCGGAGGTCGTGGCACCGATGAAGACGCTCTGGCAGGAGCCGTGGTTCCGGCTGCTCGCACGAGCGGCTCCGGATCGCGTGCTCGTGTGGGAGCGCGGACCGGGGAGCTACGTGCTGATCCTCCCGTCCGAGCCTCGCGTCGGCGATGCCGAGGTGGGGAAGCTAGCGCCGCCGATGATGTGATGTGACACTGCTCGCGCGTGACGCCAGCGAGCCGCCAGGCGAGCAAGGACCCTCGGGGTGCGCCAGCGAGCCAGGCGAGCAAGGGCCCTCGGGGTGCGGCGTGGCGCTGGAGCATCGCGATCTTTGTCGCGACGTTCTCGCTCTACCTGCTGTCGTCGGGCCGCGATCGCGCGTGGGGCGATGCGAACGGCATGTGGGACGTCGCGAATCACATGGTCGACGGCAGCATCGACACGAAGGTTCGCTGGCCCGACGACATCCCGCCGGGTAGCGACGGCAAGTACTACGGCATCGCGCCGATCGGAACCTCGATCGTGCACGTACCCGGTGCGGCGGTCGCCAAGCTCGGCCACTGGATCTCGCCGCGGCACGACGCGCTCGTGTTGCCACTCGCGGTGCACCTCGCGCCGGCGCTGCTGGGTGCCCTCGCATGTGTCGTGTTCTTCGGCCTGCTGCGCGATCTCGGGATCCGCGTGCGGACGGCGAGCCTGTGCACCGCGATCCTCGCGTGCTCGACGACGACGTGGGTCTACGCCCGCATGCCGTACTCCGAGATCCTGCAGCTCGCGTGCTTCCTCGGGCTGTTCCGCTCGGTGCTGCGGGTCGCGAACGACCCGACGCGGCGCGAGGCGCTCTGGCTCGGCGTGTGGGCCGGGTGTCTGTTCAACGCGAAGTACGTGTTCGCCTCGGCGATCCTCGGCGGGCTCGTCGTGATCGCGTGGAGCCTGCGCAGGCAGCGTCCCGCGCTCGTGCGGGTCGCGAAGTGGGCCGCGGTCACCGGTGTGCCGCTCGCCGTGGTCGCGCTCGCCTACAACCACGCGCGCTGGGGCTCGGTCCTGAAGACGGGGTACGAGCCGTACCTCGAGATGTATTTCGGCGGCAGCCTGTTCGACGGCATGTGGGGGATGCTGCTGTCGCCGAACAAGAGCGTGTTCCTGTACTCGCCGGTGCTCGTGCTCGCGGTGCTGGCCTTGCCGCGAGCGGCGCGCTCGGTGCCGCGGCTCGGCTTCGCGATGCTCGCGACGATCGCGCCGGTCTTCCTCATCTACTGCACGTACCGATCGTGGAGCGGCGAGTGGGCGTGGGGCCCACGGTTCTTCGTCTGGGCGGTGCCGGTCCTCTTGATCCCGCTCGCGTGGTGGGTGGATGCGGCGGTGTCGCGATGGCGCAAGGGGATCCTCGGTGCGGTCGTCGCGCTCGGCATCGTCGTGCAGCTACTCGGTAGCGCGCTGTACTGGGACCACTTCATCCGCATCTCGATCGACGCCAAGAACCAGTGGCTCGGCCAGCCGAACCGCAAGGGCTCGTACATCCCGGACCGCAATCGCGGGTTCTGCGACTCGTGCTTCGAGGACACCTACCAGCTGCTGTGGACCCCGACGTTCCAGCCGATCCGCGGCCACTGGTGGCTGGTGCGCTCGATCGCGAGCGGAGAGACCGCGATGCAGGCCCAGGCCGACGCGCCGTGGCGGCACTACACGACGCTGGAGCTCAACCTCGCGAGCAGCTACGACCGCGCCCGGATCGACTGGTGGGGGCTGTTGTGGATGAAGGACGCGACGCACACGTGGATCGCGGGGCTCCTGATCATGATCCTGCTCGTCGGCGGGCTGGCGAGTGGGATCTGGATGTGGATCCGGATCCATCGCAGGGCGACCGAGTGACAGCGCCCTGGTTTCGTGCGATGCAACCCCATGGTCCGAGTAGTGCGTGACCTCGACGACGAGCCCGCCACGATACCGCCCGACGACGTCCAGACGCCGAGCGACGACGAGATCGAGCGCTGGGTGCTCGCGTACCTCAAGCACGCGCCGCTGTCGCTGACGTTGCGCGAGATCAACCGGCTGATCGCGATCGAGGCGGTCGCGAGCGGCAAGGGGCCGATCCTCGACGTCGGCTGCGGCGACGGCTTCTGGTGGACGCTGCGCAAGCAGGACAATCGCGAGGTCTACGGCATCGACATCTCGGCGACCGAGATCGCGCAGGCCAAGACCCGGATCAATGCCGCGCTCACCGACGTCTCGCGCGAGCGGCCATTCCCGGGCACCGAGTTCGAGGAGATCATCGGCAACTGCTCGCTCGAGCACGTGCCCGACATCGACTCCGCGCTGCTCAACCTTCGCAAGGCCGCGGCCCCGACCGGGCGCCTCCTGATGTTCGTGCCGACGCCACGCTGGGCGTATCAAGGCCGCGTGCAGTCGTGGCTGCTCGAGCGTGCACCGCGCGTCGCGATGACCGTGGCCGGCGCGCTCAACGGCTTCTTCCAGCACTGGCATCTGTACGACGCGAAGGTGTGGACGCGCCTGCTCGCGCAGAATGGCTGGAAGGTGCGGGCGACGTATGGCCTCGGGTCAGCGCGCTCGGAGTTCTTGTTCCGGCTGTTCATGCCGCCGGCGTTCGGCGAGTTCCTCCTGAAGAAGGTCACCGGCTTCTATCCGTCGAAGCTCGCGCGCCACCTGCCCGACTCGATGCTGGGCCCCGCCGCGCGGCTCGTGAAGTGGGCGGTCACCGATCCGCTCGTCCCGGTCGATTCACCGACCGCGTACGAGTACCTGATCGTCGCCGATGCCGACGAGCTGCCAGAACGATGACGACCCCGAACAACGACTACTTCGCGAACCACGCGCGTGCCCGGCAGTTCCCGTGGACCCTCTACCACCAGCCGATCGAGCGCGACCTCGGCCGGTTCTTGCGCGAGGTCTCGGCCGAACATCCGGCGGGTGAGGTCCTCGTCGTCGGTTGCGGCCTGCTCCACGAGATCGATGCCGCGCCGAGCGGGCTCACGTTCCACGTCGTCGACATCGACGATCGTGCGGTCGACGCGGTGCTCGCCAAGGGGGACGTGCGGATCACCGGCGGAACCGTGGTCCCTGCCGAGGCGCCGATCGCGCTCGGTCGTGGCTTCGCGGGCATCTACGCGAAGGAGGTCGTCGAGCACGTGCTCGCGTGGCCGGCGTGGCTCGTCGGGCTGCGCCGCGCGCTCGTGCCGGGTGGCCGGCTGTGGCTGTCGACGCCGAACTACGGCGAGCCGTGGCTGCCGGCACTCGAGTCGACGGTGCTCGAGCTGATCGCGCGGCGTAGTGGCTTCACGCGCCGGCACATCCATCCGACCCGGTTCTCTCGAGCTTCACTCGCGCGCGGGCTGCGCGCCGCGGGCTTCGAGGATGTCGAGACGCGCGCGACCCCGACGCGCCTCGCGCTGACCGCGTGGGCTCGCGCACCGCGCTGACACCCGTCAGCGCAGCCAGAGCACGACCAGCGCGATCGCCTCGACCACCACCGCCGCGGGCAAGACCAAGGGTCCGGCACCGGTGGCCTCGGTCGTCACGAGGCGATCGCCGTCGATGCGCGGTCGGCCGGGTAGCTCGTCGAGCGCGATCGCGTGGTCCGGGTTCGACGGATCGTAGAGCAACGGGACGTCGCGATCGTCGACGAGGCGGTGCCATAGCGGCGGGGCCGCGATCTCGATCGTGCGAGGCTCGCCCTCGACTTCGTAGTCGAACTCGAGCAAGGGCAAGGTGCCGTGCACCAGGTGCCCGCGAGCCAGGTTGCCATAGCGGAGGAGCCGGAGGATGCGGCGCCGGCGTAGCCACATGAACACCAGGGCGAGGATGATCGCGCCGCCGGGGAAGGCGAGCAGCGCGAGCGAGCCGGGGCCGACCATCGCCTTCGTGTCGACCAGCGTCGAGACGGCGGGATCGTTCGGGTCGTAGCGGATCGAGAGCGAGCTCCCGGGCTGCCAGCTCAGCCCGGAACCTGGATGCCCACGCTCGTGTCCCTGATGAAGCTTGCCGTCGCGATCGAAGTATTCGTAGTCCACGACGGCGCCGTCGTTGTCGGTGACGCGTGCAGCCGCGGCCTCCGTGAGTCGAGCGGCATCGAGCCGGACCCTCGGGATGACCACGATACACGCGAGCATGCCGAGTACGGCGAGCAGCCACGAGAGCTGGGTGTCGACGCCGCGGAGGCTGAGGTGCCATCGCACGAGTCGTGGAATCCGCCGCGGCGCCACGTCGCGGCGTGCAGCGCCGACCCGGAGTGCGCGAGCGCGGGGGAGCTTGCTCATCGCCGGTAGCCCGTCGCATGCAATGCGGCGCCGGAGCGCGGGCACGACCTCATCGGCGGTTCATCCACCCGGATGATGTCACGTCGGTTGGATGTTGCGCTCTTGGTAGATGCGGAGGATGTCGGCCGCGGTCTCCTCGATCGCGCGGTTCGTGACGTCGATGACGGGCCAGTTCGCGTGCTTGCGAAAGATCTCACGCGAGTACGCGATCTCGTTCTCGATGTGCGTGCGCTGGCCGTAGCTCGAGTCGTGCGGCATGCCGAGGTGCGAGAGGCGAGCCTGACGGATTCGCATCAGCATGTCGGGCTGCACGATCAGGCCGAAGACCTTGCGGTCGTCGACCTGCGAGAGCTCCTCGGGCGGATCGACACCGAGCACGAGCGGCACGTTCGCGACCTTGAGGCCGCGCTGCGCGAGGTAGGTCGAGAGCGGCGTCTTCGACGTACGCGAGATGCCGACGAGGACGAGATCGGCCTTGGGGAGGTTGCGCGGCTCGGCGCCGTCGTCGTTCTTGACGGCGAACTCGACCGCCTCGATCCGGCGGAAGTAGTCGTCGTTGATCGAGTGGAGGAGACCCGGGACACCGGCGGGTGCAGAGCCGAGGAAGCCGGCGAGCTTGCTGATCAGCGCGCCGATCAGATCGACGGTCTCGATGTTGTACCGCTCGACGATCTGACTGATGAGGGCGCGCTCCTCGGCGTTGACGACGGTGAACACGACCAGGGCGCGGCTCTCGGCGGCCTTCTCGAGGATCTGCTCGAGCTCGCTCTCGAGGCGGACTCGCGAGAACAGGCGGATCTGCACCGGCTCGCTGAACTGCAGCGTCGCCGCGCGGACCATACGCTCGGCGGTCTCGCCGGTCGCGTCGCTGATGATCATCACCGTCTTCATTGGCTAACCTCTCGCGCTCGCTCGGCCGGGCGCAAACTCTCGGCCGGACGGGCGTCTATATCACGCCGTTCCTGCATCGTGCGCAGGCGCTAGATCGGCTCGATCCCGATCCACAACGGGAAGCCACGGGCCCGCGCGAGGTCTCGGACCTGTCCGATCTTGGCGCGCGCCTCCGGAGCTGCGAACCGACCCACCACGGCGCGGCCCGTGGTGTGAGTCTGCATCATGCGGGTCTCGGCATCGGTGACGTTGAAGGTGAAGACGCTCTCGAGGATCTCGCAGACGAAGTCGCGGGTCGTGTAGTCGTCGTTGCGAAGGACAACGTGGACGTCACCACCGAGCACGTCGATGTCGGGATCGGTCATGCCGTGGACCAGCCGGAACAAGATCGCGACGTGGCTGATCCCGCTCGCCTCGATGAGGGCGGCGGCTTGCGAGCCGGCGAGATACGCCCACAGGTCCACGCACGTGGCCTTGCGGCCCGCCGCGTTGGCGCTGTAGACCGCTCGGCCGTAGACGTAGTCGACCTCCTCGGTGAGCTCGTTCGAGGCGGGCAGGGCGTCGAGCGCGGCGAGTGCGCGATCTTCGAGCGCGCCGGGATCGTGGCCGGCTTCGCCGAGCTTCGACGTGATCGTCTCGTCCTGCACGAGCCCGTACAGCATGTGGATCGACGAGATCGATTGCGCGCGCGTTCGCGCCTCGTGGCCGGCGACATGCAGCGCGACCTCGGCGTCACCGTCGAACGCCGACTCGAGTGCCGCCCGTACGCGGGCCGGGCGCGACTGATGCCACCAGAGCGCTCCCGCACTGGCGGCCGCTGCCAGTGCGAGCAGAACGGCATCCACGTCGACACCTTGCCGTCGATCGGCCGGCGTGTCCAGCTAGACGACCGGCAGGCGGACCACGCGTGGGGCGTGGTCGATCACTCGAGGACACTCGGGATCCGGCGCGCCGAGGTCACCGGTGACGTGGGTCGAGACGACCTTGCAGCCGCCGCGACAGAGCGCGTGATACTCGCAGCTCGCGCACGGCTCGCGCGCCTCTCGCCACGTGCGAAACGCGCCGAACGCGCCGGGGCTGGTCCAGTACTCGGCGAGCTGCTCGATGCGCGGGCGATGGCCATCGAGCGGTGGGGGTGGCGCGGCGAAGCTGCATGCGGTGAGCTGGCCGCCGGGCTTCGCTCCGACGAGGAAGTCGCCGCCCGTGCAGCCATAGACCGCGAGCTCGGCGAGCAGCGCGCGATCGGGCCGATGGTGCGCGAGCATCGGCGTGTACGAGCAGTCGACCTTGACGCGCACCGTGTGGCGGCGTGCGGCCGCGAGGATCGTGGGGAGGAACGCGCGATGCTGCGCATCGGTGCATCGGAGGTCAAGGTAGGCGCGCGAGCCGCGGCCGCTGGGCTTGAACCGCAAGAGCTCGACCTCGGAGAGCCGGCGCTCGGCCGCGTAGGCGAAGATCGCGTCGAGCTCCTCGAAGTTGTGACGGGTGACGACGACGTTGATGCCGATCTCGCGCTTGACGGCGCGGAGCCTGCGGATCGCGGCGTCGGCACGCGCGAAGCCATCGAAGCCACGCACGGCGGCATAGGTCGCGTCCAGCCCGTCGAGCGAGACGTTGATCTGACCGAAGCGATCGGCGATCTCGACGAGCCGGTCGAGGCCATCGAGCCCCGAGGTCGTGAGGTTCGGGATGATGCCGCGCCGGCGCGCATGATCCGCGAGCTCGCCGAGCCACGGCAGCACCGCGCTCTCGCCGCCGCCGAGCGCGACGTGAAACACGCCGGTATCCGCGAGCTGATCGATCGCGCGCGTCCACTCGACGAGGCCGTACTCGTGCGGCGCACCCTCGGGCGAGGCACCGGTGTAACAGCCGACACAGCCCGCCGCGCAGCGGTTCGTGAGCTGGAGGTGCGCCTCGAGCGGCGCCGACAGCACGTGGTCGCCGAGCGCCGGCTCGTCGCCGTTCCACAGCGCGGGTTCGTCGCGCACGTCGAGTGATTCGCGTGCGAACGCACGGTCGACGAACACCAGCGCGCGCGGCACCGTGAGCTGGACGATCGCGCCGAACCGCTCGAGCCGCGTGCGCCGCGGACGAAACTCGCGGGCGACGCGCACTCGCCCGGCGATCGTCGCGACCGCATCCCAGCCTCGTGCCACCAGCCGTGCGAGCCGTCGCCCGCGTCGATCGGCACGTTCGATCAGCGTCACTCCTTCGTTCCTTCGGTGGCAGGCGTGGCCTCGACGGGCAACGGCTTGCGCCAGCGGAGCAGGGCGCCGATCACCGGGGTCACCATCGCGAGCGCCGTCGCACCGACGAGCAGGAACGTCACGTCGACCCCGAGGCTCGACGAGTTGGGGTTCATGCCCCACTTGATCGCCAGGATCCGTCCGCGCCGTCGTCGCATGCGCACGACTCTAGCGTGCCCCGCGCGCACGAGCTTGGCCGGCACGATCGGATCGTCGTGCCCGATGCCCGATCGGGCTCATTCGCAGTGGAGCTCGGTTTCGGAGTACCGAGCTCGCACGTTCCCTTCCGAAAGCTCGAAGGTCCATGCGCCGGCGACGAACATGCCGGTCCCCGCGCCGTGAAGCCTCAGCGCTCGGGCCCGAAGCGCACGGTCTCGATCACCATGTCGAGCAGGTTGTCGCGGGTGAGCACGATGTAGCCGAGCGCCACGACGCCGAGCAGCGAGATGAAGATGTGGGCGAGCGCGCGCCCGCGGATCTCACGGCCACGGAGCCGGAGGGTGTCGAGCGTCGCGCCCGAGAGCCAGGCCAGGACGAGCCCACCGATCGTGAGCGTGAGCACCGCCGGCGCGATCAGCTGGTGCGTGGTGAGCGCGACGCCGACGAGCACCGCGGCGACCGGCGTGAGGAACACGACCTCGATGGGCGGGCGGAGTTTCGGACGGCGCAGACCGCCCCGGCTCGCCGCCTCGACGAGCGATGCGGCGAGCAGCCCGAACGCAGCGGCGGCGACGATCCACGACACGACGTACCAGCGACCGCGCCGGCGGCCGCGGTCGGCGGCCTCGAGCAGATCGTCGCGCAGGATGCGATCGCCGGGATCGAGCGCCGGCAGCTCTGCAGCGAGGACCTCGGCACGATCCCAGTCGTGCGCGTCGAGCGCGCAGCCCGCGCCACCGCGGATCGCGATGATCGCGTGGGTCGTACCGGGCCACCGACTGGTGATCGAGGTGTAGCGTGCTCGGGCCTCGTCGATCCGGCCGGCGCGCCGCAGCCACTCGGCGAGCCACAGCGCCGCTTCGGGTGCCCCCGGCCACCCCGCCGCCGCGAGCTCGTCGGCACGCCGGATGATCTCGTCGGGGGCGAGCTGGTTCGCCTCCGCGACCAGGCGCGCGAAGTCCGTCGCGAGCTTCGCGTGCTCGCCGCCGCTGCCGATCCGCGCGCGCAGCGCCTCGGCACGCCGGCTCGCCGCGGTCGCGACCCGCGCGTCGGGCAGCTCGCGCACGATGCGTTCGTACAGCGCGAGGGCGCGTGCCGGATCGACGAGCGTGTCCTCGCTGGCGCGGGCCGCGGCGAACAGCGCGTCGGCGAGGTAGCCGGTGGTCGCCGGTGCGCGCTCGATCGCGGCGACGGCCTCCGCGACGGCCCGGCGGTCGGTCGAGCCGAGCCGGTCGACGAGCGCGAGCCCATCGGGCGGCGCTTGCGCTGCGACGACCTGCGAGACGACGAGCACGAACGCGACGATGGCCGCGCGCATCACGAGGTCAGCGACCCTCGCGGACCGGGTCAGTCATGGTCGCCGCTGCTGCCGCCGCCGGTGCCCTCACCACGATGGATGCCGAGCGCGCGCAGCTTCTTGTGCAGGTTCGTGCGCTCGATCCCGAGCGCCTGGGCGGTACGCGAGATGTTCCAGTCGAACTCGGCGAGCCGGATGCGGATGAACTCCGACTCGACCTCCTCGCGGAACTCGCGCAGGCTCTTGCCGGCGTAGCGGCCGAGATCGATCGCGGTCACGGGGCCGGTGGTGCGCGCGGCACCGGCGGCGCGCGCGGCCCGCCGAGGTACGGCGGCAGGTCCTTCTCGCGGATCACCTCGTCGGACATGATCACCAGGCGCTCGACGACGTTGCGCAGCTCGCGCACGTTGCCGGGCCACTCGTAGTGCTTGAGCCGCTCGAGCACGCCCTCGTCGACGGGCTTGTAGCCGAGGCCGTTCTCGTCGCAGCACTCGCGCACGAAGCTCTCGACGAGCAGCGGGATGTCGTCGGCACGCTCGCTCAGATCCGGCGAGCGGATCGGCACCACGTTGAGCCGGAAGTAGAGGTCCTCGCGGAACTGACCGTCCTTGACCATCTGCTCGAGATCACGGTTCGTCGCGGCGACGACGCGGCAATCGGTGCGCAGGCTCTTCTCGCCGCCGACACGCGTGAACTCGCCGGTCTGCAGCACGCGCAGCACCTTGGCCTGGGCGGGCAGGGCCATGTCGCCGATCTCGTCGAGGAAGATCGTACCGCCATCGGCGACCTCGAACAGCCCGCGCTTCTTCGCGATCGCGCCGGTGAACGCACCGCGTTCGTGGCCGAACAGCTCGCTCTCGATCAGCTCCGGCGGGATCGCGGCGCAGTTGACCTTGACGAACGCGCCCCCCGAGACCGAGCTGTTGCGGTGGATCGCGCGCGCGATCAGCTCCTTGCCGGTGCCGCTCTCGCCCGTGATCAGCACGCGGCTACGCGTGGGCGCGACCTTCGCGATCTGGCGCCGCAGGTCCTGCATCGTCGGTGTCGAGCCGAGTAGCTCGAACCGCGCATCGACGGCACGCCGCAGGTCGTGGACCTCGCGCCACATCCGGCGCCGCTCGAGCGCGTTGCGCGCGGTCACGACGACGCGATTGCGGTCGAGCGGCTTCTCCATGAAGTCGAACGCACCGAGCCGCGTCGCTGCGACCGCATCCTCGATCGTCGCGTGTCCCGAGATCATCACGACCGGGATCTCCGACGTGCGCGACGACATGCCGTCCTCGCCGCGGCTCTTGATCGTCCGCAAGAGCTCGAGTCCGTTGTCATCGCCGAGCTTGACGTCGAGCAAGATCAGGTCGACCGCCTCGGCCAGGAGCTTCGCCTCGGCCTCGACGATCGAGCCGGCCTCGTGCACGACGTGACCCTCGCCCTCGAGCACCATGCGCAGCGTGCGCCGGATGTTCTTCTCGTCGTCGACGATCAGGATCGGTTCCGCGGTGGGCGGTGCCCCGGAATCCGAAGACGCGGCCTGGTCGGTCATGACTTCTTGTCCTCCTTCGTCGCATCGACATCCTGGCCACTCGCAGCCGCGTGCAGATCGTCGGCATCGCCGTCCCCGGACACGCCGGCGTCGGCTGCTTCATCCTCGGGCTGGTCGGGTCCGGTGCGCTTCGCGCGCGCGTCGTAGTCGGCCTCGAAGCGCTCGCGACGGCGACGGTTCCACCAGAACACCAGCGCGAGCACGACCAGCCCGCCGCCGACGTAGATCGGCCGGCGATCCTGGTCGCGGCTCTGCTGCGGAAACGCCTTCGGTTCCAGCTTCGGCCGCTCGCCATCGCCGAGCAGCGGAGCGGTGGACGGCCCCATGCTCGGAGCGGTGACCGGCGAGGTGGCGGCCGGATCTCCGGCGAGCGTCAGGGCGACGCGCGTGCCCGGCTCGATCCCGGGGTCGAGCGTGCGCAGCGCCTCCCGACACGCCGGCGCGAGCTCGTTGGTTGGCTCGGCAACGACCTCCGCCGCGAAGATGCACTCGCCGGTGATCGCGACCAGTTGCTGCGCATCGGCCGCGACGATCGTGACGCTGGAGATCGCGAGGTTCGTGCTCGCGTCGCGCCACGACAGCGCCGCCACGAGCAGCTTGGTGTCGGGATTCGCGCTCGGAGCCCACGGCTCGGCCGCACCCTGCCGGCGCATCGAGGCGCGGATCTCGTCGAGCTCGGCGGTCGCAGCCTTGTTGCGGTCCTCGGGCTTGATGTTCGCGGCGACCCGCGTGAGGTAGAGCGCGCCCTTGCCGGTGGGGGCACGATAGGCCTCGGTGGCGACGATCGCCGGGACCCCGCCGAAATGCGGCACGGCCGCGAGCTTCCGCGACAGCGAGATCGCCGTCGGCTCGTCCGGGATCCAGCCCTTCGGCGGCGTGACGCCCGGCGCGGCTGCGGCGGTGCCCGCCAGGCACGTGAGGATGATCGCGACGCGCTTCACTGGTTCGCTCCTGCTGGCCACGATTCGACGAGGGATTTACATGCGGTCTCGCACGCGAGCGGCTCGCGCTGGTTCGCGACACAGGCGAGCGCGGCGATGCGCCCGTCACCGAGCCGCGCACGCAACCGCCCGCGATATGGCTTGCGCTCGAGCGTCAACGCGAGCACGCCCTCCGTGCTCGTCGGCTTGACCACGTCGCTGACGTCGATCTTCTCCGCCGCGATCCCGTCGAGCACCTGCTGGGTGAGCTCCTCGACCCCGCCGCCGCTTCCGTGCAGCGCGATCCACATCGCGTAGCAGCCCATCGCGGGCTCGCCCCAGGCTTCCGCGCCGTCGATCGTCACCCCGCTGGCACCTGCGGCCATGCGTGCCGCGGTCGCCACCGACGGCAACGCCTGCCAGCCGGCCGGCGGCGTGATGCCCGACGCCACGGTCGCTTGCGCGTCGGCCGAGCCGCAGCCTGCGAGGCCGACGAGCGAACCGATCAACGCCATCACCCGTGCGTCAGCCATACCCGCTGACCGTCCTCGACGCCGAGCCGCCTGCGCGTGTCGTCGGTGATGCCGATCGCTCCGTCGAGCGGGAGCGCGCGTGCGGTGGTCGCGCGGAACTGCGGCCGCTGCCCGGGGAGCTCGACCGCGAGGAGCGCCCACGGCCGCTCGGCCTCGTCGATCGCCGCCGCCGTCGCCGTACGTACCGCGACCTCGCGGGCCTCCTGCACGATCGTGATCTCGTCGGTCTTTGCGGTGAAGTGCGGGCCGCCGTCGAACGGATCGATCTGGCCCGCGTACTCGAAGCCGATCCGCCGCAACATCGACTCCACGGCCTTGGTCTCGGGACCGACCTGGCCGATCATCTCGCGCACGTCGTCGGGCAGGAGCTCCGTGTGGATCGGGTCGTCGGGGAACAGGGCGTGGATGAACTCCTTGTTGTGCTTGGAGAGCAGATCCGCTTCCTGGTAGGTCAGCCCGGTGAACTTGCGGCCCAGCGCCTCCCACAGCTTCGACGCGCCATCGGGCTCGAGCGGGGGCAGCAGCTCCGAGAGCACGTGGTCGCGAAACAGCGGCCGGTGCATGCGAATGAACAGGAACCGCACGTACGACAGCGCCTTGCCGAGCGCCTCGGTGCTGCGCCGGTACTCGGGCAGCAGGATCAGCCCGCCGATCTCCGTCGGGCCGCTGTAGTTGTAGCCGATACGCAGCGTCTGATGGATGAAGTGCTTGTCGAGCGTGACCGAGTAGCGCTCGTCGTTCTCGACACGAAAGAAGATGTGCGGCGCACGCTTGGTGCCGTGCTGCGCGTAGATGATCGAGGTCCCGATGATCTGCTGCTTCGCGAGGTCCTCGAGCACGAACAGAAATTCGCGCTCGCCGGCCGGCACTTCGGCGGCGAACGCCTTCTCCGAGCGATCGAGGATCGCCTCGATGTGCGTCCGGTCCGCGGGCAAGTTGACCGTATCGAGGTGCTCGGCGACGGCCAGCACCTGGTCGACATCCTCTCGATACGATTGACGAATCCGAAACATCAGCGCCCGCACCCTACCACAGCACCGCGCCCAGACGAATCGTCAGAGTCCGGGCTCAGGGCAAGACGCTGGCGATCAGCTTCGGCAGCGTGCGAGCCCCCTCGGTCGCATCGCCGAACCAGGCGACGAGCCCCTTCGGCAGCTGCTCCGCGGCCAGGGCCGGCGCCTGCAGGATCCGGATCTTCGACTTGCGGGACTTGTCGCGCCGGGCGTTCTCCTCGTCGATCCACTTCAGGATCTCGGGGAGTGCCTTGACGGTGACCGGCTTGATGTCGTGCAGCAGCAGCACGGCTCGCCCACCGGCGCGCGACAGCTCGGTGGTGACGTACTTGATCGTCTTCTCGACGTTGTTGTGCTTCCACTCCTGCGGATCGAGGTCCCAGTGGAAGTGCTGGATCTTGCGATCGGCGAGCAGCTTGTCGACGCGATCGCAGCGCACGCCGTAGGGCATGCGAAACCACTGCACCTCGACCTTCGCGACCCGCTCGATCGTCGTCTTGCCGTCGTCGAGGTCCTTGACCGCGGCCTCCTCGGTCTTGAGGCGACACAGATCCTTGTGATGCATCGTGTGATTCGCGATCACGTGCCCTTCGCGCAGCATCCGCTCGACGAGCTTCGCCGCCCGCTTGTCTCCGTCGATTCGCTCGCCAAGCAGGAAGAACACCGCCTTGATCTTCCGGGCCGCGAGGATGTCGAGCACGTCGGGCGTGGTCTTCGGATTCGGCCCGTCGTCGAACGTGAACAGGATCTCGACGTCACCGTTCTCGGACTCACCGGCGGCCGGTGTGGGCCAGCCCTTGGCGACGGCGGTTCGCACCGACGTCGCGGCGAGCAGGATCACGAGGATCGTCGAGCGCACCATCCACGATGTAACACGCATCACCGTCGAACCATTCTTTCTGAATCGCGCTAAGCGAAATCCTGACAGGAAGCGGTCCATGAACTCGACTACCGACCCCGCCGTTCGCTCGATCCGGATCGCGAGCACCCTCAACGACCGCGGGGAGGAAGCGCTCGCGTTCCAGGCGAGCTACGACACGGAGTGCAAGAAGCGGCCGTGACAACCCCCGAGGGCCCTTGCTCGCTTGGCGGCTCTCTGGCGTAGTCCGGCCCATGCTCGACCGGATTCACGATCGCGAGCCACCGAGGGTCCAGCTCGCCAACCAGCCAACCCGCGGCCACTGGCTGCGCTATGGCGACGCGCTGGGCACCAAGATCTGGCTCAAGCGAGACGACCAGACCGGGACCGAGCTGATGGGCAACAAGGTCCGCAAGCTCGAGTACCTGATGGCCGAGGCGGTCGCCGAGCGCGCGACCCACGTCATCACCTGTGGTGGCGAGCAGAGCAACCACGCCCGCGCCACGGCCTTCGCCGCCGCGCAGCTCGGCCTCGCGAGCGTGCTCGTCCTGCGCACCGACGACCCGGCGCGACCCCCGCCGCCGACCGGCAACATCCTCCTCGATCGGCTCGTCGGGGCCGAGCTCGTCTGGATCTCGCGACCGGCGTGGCGCGATCGCAACCGGCTGCTCGCCGAGCAGGCCGACCGCATCCGCGCGGCCGGCGGGCGTCCGTACATCGTGCCGGAGGGTGGCTCGAACGCGCTCGGGAGCTGGGGCTACATCCGCGCCATGCACGAGCTCGCCGGCGACCTCGCCGGGATCGCCTCCCCCGAGCGGCCGGTCACCGTCGTCTACGCCTGCGGATCGGGCGGCACCGGCGCCGGGCTCATCCTCGGGGCGAAGCTCCTCGGGCTCGCGGATCGCGGGATCCGGGTTGCCGGCATCAACGTGTGCGACGACCGCGCGTACTTCCTCGACGTGATCGGCGGGATCTGCGCCGACGCCGAGGCCCGGTGGCAGCTCGGGGCCGGCGTCACCGCGACGGACATCGACCTCGTCGACGGACACGTCGGGCTCGGCTACGCGAGGAGCCGTCCCGAGGAGCTCGCCACGATCCGCGATGTCTGCCGCAGCGACGGTGTCGTCCTTGATCCGGTCTATACGGGCAAGGCGTTCCACGGCATGGTCAGCGAGCTGCGCCGCGATCCCGGGCGGTTCGGGAGTGTCGTGGCGTTCGTGCATACCGGCGGGATGTTCGGGCTGTTCGCCTCACCGGAGACGATCGCCCAGGTGCTGTGATTTGCCAGCGGCGCGAGCGCGGACTCGCGGGTAGTGTCTTCCTCATGCGGGCCACCCTCGTCCTCTCGATCCTCGTCCTGTTGTCCAGCTCCGTGGCCGCTCAACCGGCCCTGACACCGCTGGAGGCGACGCCTGCGTTCGACTACCGCACCCCGACGAAGTCGGACGAGTACAAGGACCCGACCACGGCGACGATGCTCGCGATCGGCGGGGGCGCGGTCGGAATCGGCGGCATCTACCTCGGCTACAAGATGCGCGAAGGCGGTGACACGCCGGTCATGATGCTCGGCGGCCTCGTCGCCGTGCTCGGACCGTCGATGGGCGACTGGTGGGCGAGCAGCAGCGCTCGCATCACGCCCGGCCTCGGCATCCGCATCGCCGGCGCCGCGATCATCGGCCTCGGGTTCGCGCGCTCGGTCGATTCTGCGTGCGTCGATAACGTCTGCGAGGCGCCGCTGCAGAACCCCCACAGCGACGCGTTGCTCGGCATCGGCGCGGTGACCGTGCTCGGCGGGATGATCTACGACATCGCCACCGCCGGCCGGACCGCCGAGCGCCACAACAGCTCGCTTCGGATGTCTCCGCAGGTCGTGCAGAGCACCTCTGGTGCGGCACCGGGCTTTGGAGTCTCCGGCCGCTTCTAGTTTGGTATCGTCACGACCCATGCGACGCGCCGTCCTGTTGTTCGTCCTGCTCGTGTCGACGAGCTCGGCGTCGGCCGAGAAGAGCCCCAAGAAGGCGAAGCTCCTGGCCGGCCTCGGCGTCGGCCTGTCGTCGGGCCTGGTGCTGTCGAGCGTCCTCATCAACGTCAACGAGGGCACGGTCTACAAGCCGACGTTCTACGCCGGCGTGGGAACCTCGATCGTCACGCCCTCGCTCGGCCACTGGTACGCCGGTAAGTGGCTCACGGTCGGGATGGGAGTCCGTGCCGGCGCGGCGCTGCTCGCGGTCTACGGGATCACGCGCACGCAGGACCAGCCCTGCGACGTCGATCCGACGGAGAATTGCCCGACGCTCACCGGCACCGGCTTCACCGTGCTCGCACTCGCCGCGATCGGGTACATCGGTGGCGTCGCGTACGACGTGTTCGACACGCCCAGATCCGTCGAGCGCTACAACCGATTGCACGTCACGCTCGCGCCGACCGCGAGCGATCGCAGCGCCGGCCTCGCGCTCGTCGGGCGCTGGTAGATCAGTTCTGGGCGACGAGCGGCTCGAGCATCTCGGCGAGCTTGTCGGCACGCAGCGCGCCGACGTGGCTGTGGACCTGGCGGCCACCGCGATCGAAGATGAACGTCGTCGGCAGGGAGGCGGGATACTCGTACGAGATCAGGATGTCGGACGTCGCCCGGATCACCGGGAAGGTCATCTCGTAGTCCGACTGGAAGTTCAAGAGCGTCGCGTTGTCGGGGTTGTCGCTCGAGAGCACGCCGAGGACGATGACCCCCCGGTCCTTGTAGCGTTCGCTGATCTTCGAGAGATCCGGGATCTCCTTGAGGCACGGCTTGCACCACGTCGCCCAGAAGTTGATGACGACGACCTTGCCGGCGAGCGACTTGTTCGTATACGCGACGCCGTTGGTATCGACGTAGCTCACGTCGGGCAGGCAGTTCTGCCCCTTCGTGCAGGACGCCGCCGCCGTCGCCGTCCCGAGCGTCGGGGTGGTTCCCGACGACAGGTGGACGAACAGAAAGATGATGATGCCGACGGTCCCCGCGAGCAGGAGCCCTATCAACGCTTTGGTGCTGTTGCTCGTCTTCGGTGTGGTCATCGAAATCTCAGCAGCGAGGGTTCCAGGTCATCGGGTGGAACGAACCCGAGTAGCTCGATGAGTGTGGCAGTGATGTTGGCGATGCCACCTGTTGCAGCACGATCGGAATCGATCTCGTAGCGATCTCCGCGCGTTGGATCGTGGATCAAGAATGGCACGGCATTCAACGTATGACTGGTCTTTACCACGGGCAGGCCGGTCTTCTTGTTGCGCTGGACGTGGCCCGACTTGTCGCGCTGATACATCTCGTCAGCGTTTCCGTGATCGGCCGTAACCACGAGGATTCCTTGCTGCTCCTCGACCACCTTCGCGAGCCGCGCGAGCTGGAGATCGACGGACTCGACGGCGATCACGGTCGCGTCGAACGCCCCGGTATGACCGACCATGTCGCCGTTGGCATAGTTGACGCGAGCGAACTTGTGGCGCCCAGTGCGCAGCTCGGCGACCAATCGATCGGTGATCTCGGCGGCCTTCATCCACGGCCGCTGATCGAACGGGACGTTGTCCGAGGGGATCTCGATGTACGTCTCGGTGCTGTCGTCGAACTTGCCGCTGCGGTTCCCGTTCCAGAAGTACGTCACGTGGCCGTACTTCTGGGTCTCCGAGATCGCGAGCTGCGAGACGTGCGCGGCCGCGAGCAGCTCGCCCATGGGGCGCTCGATCGCGGGTGGCTGGACGAGGTAGTGCTTCGGGATGTGGAGGTCGCCGTCGTACTCCATCATGCCGGCGTAGAACACGTCGGGCCGGCGGATGCGATCGAACTTGTCGACGGCGTCGTCCTCGAACGCGCGCGAGATCTCGATCGCGCGATCGCCACGGAAGTTGAACATCACGACCGCGTCGCCATCGACGATCGGCGTGGGCGGCGCGACGACGAATGCCGGCAGATCCTGGTCGATGACGCCGGGACGGGCACCGCGGGCGGTCTCGATCGCCACGTGGGCCGATGGGAACACCGGGGCCTCGGCGAGCACGTGCGTGTGCCAGCCGCGCTCCACCATCGTCCAGTCGGCCTCGTAGCGATCCATCGTGATGACCATGCGTCCGCCGCCCGAGACGATCCGGGCGTCGATGCCGGAGGTGCGGAGGTTCGCGAGATACCGTTCGGTGCGGTCGACGTATTCCAGCGCGCTGTGGGGAGGCACGTCACGGCCATCGAGCAGCGCGTGGATGTAGAGCCGCTTGCAGCCCGCGCGGGCCGCCGCGGCGAGCATGGCCTCGAGGTGATCGAGGTGGGAGTGGACGTTGCCGTCGGAGAGCAGCCCGAGAAAATGCACCGCGCCGCCCCGCGCCCCGCGCTCGACGACCGCTCGCCACGTCGCGCCCTCGAACATCGCCCCCTGCGCGAGCGCACGCCCACACAGCAGTGCACCTTGCGCGTAGATCTTGCCGGCACCGAGCGCGTTGTGGCCGACCTCGCTGTTGCCCATGTCGTCGTCGCTCGGCAGCCCGACCGCCTTGCCATGGGCCCGCAGCTCGGCGCGCACCCCGGGTACCCAGAGCCGGTCGAGGGTCGGGGTCGACGCGATCGCGACCGCATCGGCCTCGTCGCCCGCGCCTCGCCCGATCCCATCCATCACGACGAGGACGACAGGACCACGTGGCTGAAAGGAGGGATGGGAGCGCAACATTGTGTCGGGGACCTTACCTCGCCGCGCATCGGGGGTACTGCGTTCGCGTGCAGTGCAGCGATGTACGTCTCGTGATGACCAGGCCCGAATTCCGCCTACCGTCGAGGGCGTGCGTATAATCGGAGCTGGGTGGCTGACCCGGACCCAAAGCACGAGACGACCCGGTTGGGCTCGTACGCGATCGTCCGCAAGCTCGCGAAGGGCGGGATGGCGGAGCTGTTCCTCGCGCGCAGCGTGGGACCGGAAGGCTTCGAGAAGCTCGTCGTCCTGAAGAAGATCCTGCCGCGCTACGCGGAGAACCCGCGGTTCGTGCAGCTGTTCCTCGACGAGGCGAAGCTCGCTGCCGGGCTCGATCACCCACACATCGCGCAGGTCTACGACATGGGCCGCGTCGACGGGAACTACTTCTTCACGATGGAGTACGTCCACGGGCAAGACGTCCGCTCGATCCTGCGGCGCACGGAGCGTAACCACCGGTCGACGCCGATCGAGCTCGCGGTGCAGATCGCCCGCAACGTCGCCTCGGGGCTTCACTACGCGCACGAACGGCGCCGGCCCGACGGCACGCTCGTCGAGATCGTGCACCGCGACGTGTCGCCGTCGAACATCCTCCTGTCGTACGACGGTGCGGTCAAGCTCGCCGACTTCGGCGTCGCGAAGGCCTCGAGTAGCTCGGTTCGCACCCGTACCGGCGCGCTCAAGGGCAAGGTCGGGTACATGTCGCCGGAGCAGGCACGCGGCCAGACGATCGATCGGCGCAGCGACATCTTCTCGCTCGGCGTCGTGCTCTGGGAGCTCGTCGCGGTCCGCCGGTTGTTCAAGAGCGACAACGACCTCGCGACGATCCAGAGCATCATCAACGTGCCACCGCCGTCGCTGTCGTCGTTTCGCGACGACTGCCCGCCGGAGCTCGATCGGATCATCGGGCGCGCGCTCGCGAAGGATCCGGCCGACCGGTACCAGAACGCGCAGCAGCTCCAGCGCGATCTCGAGGAGCTCGCCCGCGAGCACAAGCTGAACCAGTCCTCGATCGCGCTGAGCGCTTACCTGACCGAGCTGTTCGAGACCGAGCTCGCGGCGTGGCGCGATGCGCAGGCCAACGGTTCGACGGTGACCGACTTCGTGGTCTCGGGGACCGCGGGCGAGCTTGTCACCCCGGTCAGCGAGAGCGAGCTGTCCCTCGACGGGCCCTCGTTCGAGGAGCCGGAAGACGAGGGAGCGGACGATGACGTCGAGGTGGACGAGGAGATGTCCGCGCCGACGGCGATGCCGGCGCCGCCGGTGCTGCCCGCGGAATCGGTCGATGCCGAGGCCTCCTCGGTCAAGCTCACCAGCAGCGTGACTCCCGTGTCCATTGTTGCCGACACGATCCTTGCCGTCGGGAATCCGTTTCTCGACGACTCGACGATTTTGGGGCCGCCGCCGGTGATGATCGACTCGCAGGTCACGAAGCTCCCGGTGCCGCCGGGAGACCACCTCGAGCAAGCTCAGACGAGCGCGCAGCTGACCGATGAACAGCCGACGGTGCTGGTTCATCGGTTCCCGGAGGAAGCGCCGACGGTTCCAGTCCCACGGACGACTCCTCCGGCCGGGGTGGCGTCGCCGCGACCGGGGTTCGCCGCGAGTGTCGGGCCAACCGGGCTTCCGTCCCTCGTGCCCCCGCTGACTCCACCCGTCGGGGTTTCGTCGATCCCGATGACGCCCGCGGCGGGGATCCCGATCCATGGGGTCCATCACACGCCGATGCCGTTTCCCTCGGTGTCGGGGCCGGCGCTACCACCCGGCGCGCCGAACTGGGAGTCGATCGATCTCACGTCGCGTCAGCTCCGCTACGCGCTCATCGGAGGCATCGTGGTCCTCGTGATCGTGATCGTGATCGCGATCGTCGTCGCGGCCGCCGATTCGGGGTCCACGATCGACGAGGAGTCCGAGGTCTCCGACGAGCCGGCGACCGACCCGGCGCCAAAGCCTGGCGTGTCGGACGTCGAGCAGGTGGAGCCGCCGACGACGAAGCCCTCGCGACCGGCCGGCAAGTAACGAGGTCAGGCGGCTCGCGGATCGACGACGGGCTCGTCCCGCTCGAGCAAGAAGTACGAGGGCGTGGGGATCGAGGCGGGCCCGAGCTGCACGAACGAGCGACCGAGGAGGGTGTCGGCTCGATCGTCGAGCGCGACGAGCGGATCGCGAAGCACCCGCATCGCGCCGCGTTCCACGCCGTAGTCGAGCACGATCCCGCCGGCAGCCTCGACGACCGCGAACCGCCCGAACGTGATCGCGCGGCCGTGTCGCATGCGAGGCCGCCACGCGCGATCGAGCCCGTCCTGTTCGATCCGCACGTTCCAGCCACGCACCTGCCCGTCGGGCTCGCGGTGGAACGCCTTCGCGAACTTCGTCCACGTGAGCCGCTCGATCCATCCCGGGAGCCCGAGGCTCGTGCCGCGATACATCCAGCCGGCGATCGCCTGCGGATCGAAGTGGCGTCCGGCCGCGAGCGCGCCGGCAAGCTCGCGCTGCGAGAGCTCGCGGGCTGCCGCCGGAGTCATGCGGCCTCCGCGAGCTGGGCCGCGTCGAGCGGAGAATCGAACCGGAGCTCGCCCGCGCGCCAGGCCCGGAGCGTCTCGGCAGGAGTGGTGGGCTGGCTGGCGCACCAGCGCAGGTAGGCGCGCAGCGAGATGTCGGGATCGCGGGCTTCGTGGTCGGTCATCGCAGGTCCCGCGGCGATCGCACGATCGACCGCGGCGAGCAGATGCTCGTGATAGCCGGCGAACACCGTCAGGTCGCGAAGCCATCGCGAGCGCGCATCGTCGCGCTGGATCACCGCGACCACTTCGTCGCGGAGCTCGCCGAGCCGGCCGTAGCTGGCGAGTAGCTCGAGGTCGTAGATGAACTGGTTCGCGTCGTGGTGGGCACCGAGGAGGTGCCGGATCAGGCGCTCGGATGAGCTGCCGAGGCCGGTGAAGTCGAGCGGGACCACGGCACGTTCGCCGAGCAGGAACGGCAACCGGAGCGCACGCCACGCGAGCAGCCGCGCACGTGGGGTCGCTCGGACGACCCCGCTGCTCGTTCCGACGGTCTCCGACCGGAACAGCACGCGGTGCCACAGCCGCAGCACGCCCTGACAGAGCTGCCAGTCCGTCGGCGGCGGCACGCCGATCGCTTCACAGACGCGTTGCCGATTGGCCCGCACGCGCACCGGCCGCACGAGGACGAGCCGCACGTACCATGGAGTCCTGGTCATCGAGATCTCCTGTCGCCGCGACCTGGCCGCGGCTGCTTCAGGCGTTGCACCGTGCCGCGGTCGCGCTCGCCGAGGACCGCGAGCAGCACGGGGATCGTGGCGGCGTCGGGATGCTCGAGCCACTCCACCAGCGCGCGCCAGCCGGCGAGGTTCGTGGCCGGCGCGACGAACATCGCGACGCGCAAGGGTGCGTTGTCGCGCAGCACCGCCACGATCGGATTCAAGCACACCCGCAAGATGAGGCTGTCGGTCGCGTCGAGCAGCGCGCGTACGACGCCGAGATCCGCTTCGACGATCGCGGCGAGGTCGCCTCGGCTCGCCGCCTCCTCGAACCGATCGACCGCGGCACGTACGGCGCGCCGATTGGCGGCCGAGGGTGCGCGCTCGGCGATCGCCTCGAGCACCGCGGCGGCGAGGTGACGCCGCAGCCGCAGCAGATCGGTCGCCGCCTCCGCCTGGCCACGGCGCGACGTCGCCTGCTCGACGATCCCCGCGAGCAAGTCCGAGCCACCGGTGTCGCGCAGATCGCGCACCGTGTAGCCGCTGCCGTGGCGGACCGAGATCAGGCCGGCAGCCGCGAGGGTCGCCAGCGCGGCACGCAGCGTGAGCCGGCTGACTCCGAGGCGCGTCGAGAGCACCCGCTCGGGTGGCAGCCGATCGCCGGGGGCCAGCTCGCCGCTGACGATCGCGGTTCGGAGCGCCTGCTCGGCGGCGGTGGTGGCAGACAGGCGAGCGGGAAGGGAGTCTAGCACGAGTGGTTAAGTGACTAAACCACTTTGCCGGGAACAGATCAAGTCCGGAAGTGCACCGGTCGATCGCGTCCTACGCCGTGTCGCGGACGCGATCGTGATCGCGGACGACGCGCACCAGCTCGGCGGCGAACTGCTCGGGGTGCTCGCGGTGCATGAAGTGCCCGCCGGGCACCTGCACGACCTCGTACGGCCCGGTGAAGCAGTGGCGCGCCTGCTCGTACGCCCGCGGCGCGATCATGTCGCTGTCACCGGCGAACGAGACCGCCGGCACCGTGATCGGCAGCTGGAGCGACGCCGGCAAGCGCAGTCGCTGCGCGCGGTAGTAAGCACAGGCGGCCTCGAGGCAGCCGGGCTCCTTGAACGCGGCCTTGACGCGCGCGGTCTCGCCGGCGGGCACGTCCCACGCGGGTGACCATCGCTTCACGAGCGTGTCGATGTACGCGAAGTCATCGCGACGGACGAAGTCGGCGGCGCGCTTGCGGCGCAGCGGGAAGAAGTGGCGCACCTTCCACACGAGCCTCGGCGTCGGCTTGACCGATCGCGGGTGCGGGATCGCGATCGTGACGAGCAGCCGCACGCGCTCGGGGCCCATCGCCGCTGCTGCGTACGCGGCGCTCGCTCCCCAGTCGTGGCCGACGACGATCGCGTCCGCGGCGCCGAGCGCCTCGATCAACGCGAGCACGTCCTTGCCGAGCGTGTCGGTGTCGTAGGCGCCGTCGGGAGGAATCTCGGTCGGGTGATAGCCGCGGGTGAACGGCGCGACCGCTCGATACCCGGCCGCCGCGAGCGCAGGCAACGCGTGCTCCCACGTGTACGCGGTATCGGGAAAGCCGTGCACGAGGATCACGAGCGGGCCGGTCCCCTGCTCGAGGTAGGCGAATCGCAGCCCGTTGGCCTGCACCGAGCTGTGTTCCACGGCAGGAACCTATCAGCCGGCGTAGCCCGCAGCGAGGCTCACGGCGTGGTCGTGGGACCGGGGCGACCGGGAAGCGTTCGTTTCGTTCGGACCGGTGGGCTCGGCGGAGTCGGTGCCGGCGTCGGGTTCGTGGTCGCAGGCGCCGTCGGGGCCGTGATGACCCGATAGTTCGGCAGGCTCGACGGGCTGAACTGGAACACGGTCGGCTTGATCGCGGTCTTCATGTCGATCGCGGAGAACTCGAACGTGTTCGTGTTGCCGCTGCTGTCGATCATGATGGTCTTCGCCACCCGCCAGCTCGACGGATCGATGACCAGGTAGAGCTGCGAGTACTGCGCGGACGGCTGCTTCGGAGTCAGCTGGAGCACCGTCGCCCCCGGCACCAGGTGCGTCGGCGCCGTCGGAAACCCGACATTGAACTGGGTGGTCAGGCTGCCGGCGCCCGTGAAGAACGCGATCGCGGCCGGCAGGTTGTTCCCGGCCTGCGTGTGCTGCAGCACCTGGAGGTTGGTCGTGTCGATCACCCACAGCGTCGTGCCGTTGAAGATGAACGAGCGATCGAGCCCCTTGGGCGCCTTGTCCCTCAGGTAGTCCCAGCGCATCTGGGCCGGCTTCGATGCGTAGAGCCTGCCCGCGGTCTTCTTCGTCTGACCGATCGCGGCGTAGGTCACGGTCTGATCGAACCTGGCCGTGAGGTGCTGCGGTCGCTTGTACGTCAGCTCGACGTTGGCGAGGACCTGCGCCGCCGTCGGCCGGTTCGCCGGCTGGGCCTGCGCGATCGCAGGAGCGAACACCGCGATCAGCGCGAGCGCGCGCATCTACTTCTTGGCCGGCGCGGGCGGAGGCGCGGGGGTGATCTTCGGGGCAGCCGCGGCGCTGCCGCTACCGGCGCCCTGCTGGTCGGCGTCGACGATGCGGTAGTTCTTGACGCTCTTCTCGTCGAACTCGAACCACTTGTCCTGGATCGGCTTCTGGAAGTCCGGCGAGAAGAATCGAAAGTGATTGATGTTGTTCGACGAGTCGACGATCACCGACTGGGTGACGCGGAAGTCGCTCGCGTTGACGACCAGGATCAGATTCTTGTACTGCGCCGAGGGCTTCTTCGGCGTGAGCTTGACGACGAGGTCGCCCTTCGCGCCGTACTTGCCCGTGGTGTCGAGTGCCGCGTTGAACTCGGTCTTGAGATCACCCTTGCCGTAGAGGAACGACACCGCGACCGGCATCAGATCTTGCTGCAGGTTCTTCTTCACGACCTGCATGTTGTCGTGCTCGACGACGAACAGCGTGCTGCCGTTCGAGATGAAGCTCTTCTTGACCTCGACCTTGGCCTTCTTCTTCTCGAGGTAGTCCCAGCGCATCTTGCCGGGCTTCATGATCCAGACCGTGCCGTCGCTGGTCTTGGTGCTGCCGAACGTGTCGTTCGTGACCGCCTGGCGGAACGACGCGGTGACCTGCTTGACCGTCGCGTAGAACCGCTGCACGTGGTCGACGACCTCGTCTGCAGTGGCGGGCGCCGCGGGTGCGGCAACGAGCGGCACGCCGAGCACGATCTGCTGGACCGGAGGTGCAGGCTGCGTGACGGGCGCGACTCCGAGGAGTGCGCGAGTGAAGAGGCCGAGGAAATCGAACATGGCTTACGTCTCCGGAGGGTGCCAAACCAGCACCACGCTGGCTATGACGCACGGCGTGGGGGATGGATTCATACCTGGAAGTCCCTGACAGGCTTGGTGGTAGCACGCACTGCGGTTGGTTACCCTGTTCACGTGAGACCCGAGCCGAATCGATCGATTTCGGTCCGCAGGATCGAAATCACCCTACGGCGAGGGTCCTTGTGGAGACCGGTCTGGGTGCCGTGCGCATTCCTCGCGGCGTGTGGAGGCGGCGGCGCCCATCAGCAGATGCCCGACGAGCCGGTCCTGCATTCCCAGCTCGCCGACGAGGATCGGTTCGTGCCGGGCTATGGCAAGGCCGAGCTGCAGCGGGCGCTGATCGCCGAGCGCGGGCGCGAGGCCTCCGGCGAGCGAGCGGTCGCCGAGCTCGAGCACCAGGTGGCCTCGACCGCGACGAGCACGGCCATCGACGATCAGCTGCGCGTCGCGCTCGCCGATCTCGCGGTTCGCCGTCACTTCATCCGGTCGCTCGAGGCGTGCGAGGCCCGGGGCCGCTGGTGCCCGCCGCGGCTCGACGATCCCGCATGGACGTTCGATCCCGACGACGATCGCAAGCGCCTGCCACCGCTCGACGCGACGCTCCGGTTCGATCTCGACGGCTGGCGCAAGGTCGCCGGCGAGCTCCACGGCCGGGCGTGTGCGTGTCGCACGATCGGGTGCGTCGACGGCGTCGGCGTCGCGATCGATCAGCTCGAGCGCCGGCCGGCGGCGGAGATCCAGGGCGACGAGCCGTCGAGCATCTCGATCACGCGGGCGCGCGAGTGCCTGTTCCGGCTGCGCGGCAAGTCGATCCACATGCACGCCCTCCAGGAGTGATCGGCGGTCGGAGCGCTAGGACATCGCGACGAGGACTTCGCGCTTGTTCGTGTGATCCGGCCCGCTGACCACGCCCTGCTTCTCCATCTCCTCGACGAGCCGCGCGGCGCGGTTGTAGCCGATGCGGAGCTGGCGCTGGACCCACGAGATCGACGCGTTGCGCGTGGTCGTCACGATGTAGACGGCCTTGTCGTACATATCGTCGTCGCTCTTGCCCATCGGCATGCTCGACGGATTGCCGTTCTCGTCCTCTTCCTCGCGCGGCTTGAGGATCTCGAGGTTGTAGACCGGGCGGCCCTGCGTCTTGAGGAACGAGACGACGCGCTGGATCTCGTCCTCGTCGACGTAGCAGCCGTGGAGTCGCTGCGGTGCGGCGCCGCGGTCGGAGAACAGCATGTCGCCCGCACCGAGCAGCGCCTCGGCACCGGTCTGATCGAGGATCGTGCGCGAGTCGATCTTCGAGGCGACGGAGAACGCGATCCTCGACGGGAAGTTCGCCTTGATGAGGCCGGTGATCACGTCGACCGACGGCCGCTGCGTCGCGAGGATCAGGTGGATGCCGCAGGCACGCGCCTTCTGCGCGATCCGCGCGACCGAGGTCTCGACCTCCTTGGGCGCGCACATGATCAGATCGGCGAACTCGTCGATCACGATGACGATGTACGGCAGGCGATGCGGCGGTGCCGTGACGAGCTTCTCGCGCGCGTCGGCGGCCTCGGGCGAATCGGCGGCGACCGCCTTGCCGAGATCGTCCTCGAGCGCGCGGGCGGCGGCCTCGGCCACGATGCGGAGCTTGTCCGCCTCGAGCTTCGCCATCTGCTTGCCGACCTTGTCGTTGAACGTCGAGATGTCGCGTACGCCCATCTGGGCGAGCAGGTCGTAGCGACGGTCCATCTCCTCGACGGCCCAGCGCAGCGCGAGGTTCGCCTTCTTCGGATCGGTAACGACGGGCAGCAAGAGGTGCGGCACGCCCTCGTAGATCGACAGCTCGAGCATCTTCGGGTCGACCATGATCATGCGGACGTCTTCGGGGCTGCAGTGATAGAGCAGGCTCGAGATGAACGCGTTGATGGCGACCGACTTGCCGGAGCCGGTGGTGCCGGCGACGAGCAGGTGTGGCATGCGCGCGAGATCGACGACCGCCGGTCCGCCTTCGATGTCCTTGCCGAGCGCGAGCGGGAGCTTCGCGCGGCCCTTCCGGAACACGTCGTCCGCGAGGATCTCCTTGAGGAACACCTTCTCGCGCGTGCGGTTCGGCACCTCGATGCCGACCGCGGCCTTGCCCGGAATCGGCGCGACGATGCGGACGCGAAGCGCTTCGAGCGCGAGCGCGAGGTCGTCGGTGAGGTTGACGATCTTGTTGACGCGCGTGCCGGGGGCCGGCGCGAACTCGTACATCGTGACGACCGGACCGGGGCGGATCGCGACGACATCGCCCTTCACGCCGTAGTTCTCGAGGGTCTGCGTCAGCTTCGCGGACAGCTCGAGCATCGCGCTGCGATCGATCGCGTTCTGCGACGACGCGTCGTAGTTGAGCAGCTGGATCGACGGTAGCTGGTAGTCGCCCTCGCCGATCTTGATGAACGTCTGGCGATCGGCCTCCGCCGCCTTCTCCTTCGCGGCCATCGTGGCCTTGTCCACGTTCTTGAACCGTGGCTCGACGATCATCGGGCCGGCCCCGATCGGCGGCAGGTCATCGACGTCGGCGACGATCACGGCGGCAGGCTTCGCGGGCTTGTCGTCGGGGTCGGGCGCTTGCGTCCCGTGCGGGAACCGCGAGCGCTTCTTCTTCGGCATGTCGTCGGTCGCGCCGATCGCGGCGAGCTCGTCGAACACCGGTCCCGGCGGAACCAGATCGATCTCGGTGCCCTGGGGGGTCTTCTTCTTCGGCTTCTTCGGTTCGATGATCTGCGGGTCGACGGGCTGATCGTCCTCGCCGACCTCGAGCACGTCGTCCTCGGCGACATCGAGCGCGTCCTCGAATTCGTCCTCGTCGCGGCCCGGCAGGATCGCGCGGAACACGTCGGCCCAGAACCGGGCGAATGCGAACGTCGTGCGCTTCACCGTGCTGAGCGCCGCCCAGATCCCGCGACCGATCGCACGCAGCACGTCGCGCATGCGCAGCGGCGTGGCTACGATCACCGCGACCACGAGCCCGATCAGCGCGAGCAACGCGGTCCCTGCGGTGCTGATCACCGCGCGCAGGACCTCCGCGAGGTGCTCGCCGATCCCGCCACCCGGACCGTGTCCCGCGACGCGATAGCCCGAGGCCGCGAGGTGGACGAGCGTGGCGAGCGAGATGACGCCGATCACCGCGCCGATCGCGATGACGCCCGGCATGATCGGATCGCGGTCGAGCAGCGTCCGGATCGCGGTGATCAGCGCGAGCACGATCAACACGTAGCCGCACACTCCCGCGAGCCCGTAGAACAGGCCGGCGCTCGATCGACCGAACGGTCCCATCACGAGCTTGCCCGCCTGAAGCGAGATCATCGCGACGAGCAGGAACAGCGCCGCACCCAACCCGATGACCCCCAGCACCTCGCGGCGCCGATCCGCAGTACTGACGGAGGTGTCTTTGATCTTTCGGTTTTTGGACATGAGAACCCCAGATCTCCCTGGAGTACCTTATCCTACATCCACCGATATCGCGGCCCAACTTTTCGCCGGCGCGGGTGACCTGGCGCGTCATCGAAACGTCGACCGGATCGCCACCGATCGAGCGCAGGCTGGAATCATGGGCAATCCCGCGACCCCGATGGATCCGGTCGCGGATCTGAAGGTGCGGCTCGCGCGGGAACGCGGCACGGAGAGCGTCCAGATCACGAAGGTCCGCACGTGCGTGCGTACGTGGTGGAACGATCACGGGCTCGGCGAACATCCCGCAGCGGTCGGCAAGCGCGTCGCGCTCGCGTTGATCGAGCAGCCGCTGATCGAAGCCAAGCTCGCCGGGATCCTCGTGCTGCAGGATCTCGGCTCGCAGCTGCGGTCGAGCGATCTGACCGCGTTCGCCCGGCTGTTCGCGAGCGGACACCTCGCCGACGGGAACGTCGTCGACTGGTTCATCATGAGGGTGCTCGTCACGCTGCTTGATCGTCCTCCGGGGCGGCGTGACGTCGCGCGAGCGCTCGCGCAGTGGCGTGGCGCCGAGACGATCTGGCAGCGGCGGGCCGCGTGCCTCGCGTTCATCAAGCTCGCGCCGGGCGGTGATCGAGCGCTGCCGGGCCTGACCGATCACGTGCTGGCGATCTGCGGCACTGTCGTGTGGTCGCACGAGCGCTACGATCAGACCGCCGTCGGATGCGTGCTGCGCGAGCTCGCGCGCGCCGAGCCGGTTCGCGTCGAGGCGTTCTTCCGCCGGCATGCCCTGCTGATGTCGAAGGAGTGCGCGCGTCACGCCGTGGCCAAGCTCCCGGCTCCGCTGCGGACCGAGCTGCTCGCCCATCACAAGCGCGCGACGTCGCTGCGCCGCGGCTGATCTTCGCCGCCGACGATGTGGGGGTTCGCCGTGTGCTCGGCGTGCATGAACCTGGCGCCGCGATCCGAGCGGCCGCGATCACGGAAATACCTCGATCGCGTTGAATCGGCCGAGGCTGATCGGCAGCACCGTGGTCGTGCCCGTGAGCGCGTCGATCGTGACCAGCGTCCCGTCGCGGCTCGACGCGTAGAGCACGCCGTCGAAGAACCGCATGTCCTCGACGTGAAAGCCCGGCCCGGCGGTGATGGTCACGGGAGTCCCGGGCTCGCCGGTCTCGCGGTCGATCGTGTTGATCGTCCGGTCCACACCTGCGCGCGCCGTGAAGTAGAGCGTCGCTCCGTCGGAAGCGAGGCCGTACGATCCGCAGCACGGGAGCGGCGTCGTTCCGACCTGGGTGAACGTTCCGGTCGCTGGATCGAGGGTGCCGAAGCGCAGCGAGCTGCGGTCGAGCGCGAAGTAGTCGCTGCCCTCGCGCACCAGCGCCGGGATGATGACCTGGGTCTGGATCGGCGCCTCGAGCGTCTGGGTTGTCATGTCGATCCGGCCGAACCCGCGACTGCGATCGAGCGCCCAGAACTCGCCGTTCTCATCGCGTACCACCGCGGTGAACCGCGTCGTGAACGGGCCGTGCCGCGGGATCGTGATCGCGGAGTTGTCGACCGGGTCGAAGAACACCGCGAACACCGAGCTCGAGGATGGGAATAGGAGGAGCCCACCTCGTGGCCCGGGGGCGTACCGGAAGCCGCGGTCCTCGGTCGCGCGGCCTCGCGCGTTGATCAGCGTGACCTCCGGGCTCGCGAGGACGGGCCCTGGTGGCGCGGTGAACGTCAGTGATGCATCGCTCGTGACCTGAACCTCGGTGACCGGAGCGCCATCGATCAACACCTGCGGGCCGCCGGCGCCCTCGTCGAGAAAGCCGCTACCCGTCATGGTCACGGTGGTCGACGTCGACGAGAACAGCACGTGGTCCGGACTGATCGACGAGATCGTCGGCGGCGTGCTGTAGCGGAACAAGCCGGTGGCGCTCGTGTTGCGGCTGCCGTTGAGCACGACGATCTCGACGTCACCGGGCTGGTCGGCGGGTGGAATCACGACCTCCAGCGTCGAATCGTCGACGGTCGCGACGAGCGGCGCCACGCGGCCACCGATCACGACGCGGTTCGCCGCCGCGGGATTCGACGAGAAGCCCGTCACCGCGATCTCGATCCGAGTGCCTCCCGAGAGTGGCCCGTACGCGGGGGTCACTCGCTCGATCGCCAACCCGGCGCTCGGTTCGCCGCACGCGGTGAGCACGACGATGAAGACGAGCCCGCGCATGAGGATCATCGATCGCTGTAGGCCACAGCGCGGACGAACGTATCGGCCGGGAGTGGTGGACCGAGGCTGTGCGCGACGACGCCGCGCGGGCTGGCGTAGCGCACGCAAAGGCCACCTTCGTCGCGGAGATACAGTGCACCTTGGTGCGGGGCCCCGACGACGTGGACGTCGACCCCCTGTTCCGTGATCGCGGCAGCGAACGTCGGCCGGTCGCACGGCCGGTCGGGCAGCTCGACGACGCGAACCTCCACGATGCAACCGGTCGAGAACAAGCTCGTCGCGGTGGCGGCGCCGGCCGGGATGCAGCGAGTCACCAGCCCGTCGCTCTCGCGCCGGCATTCGGCGCGCGTCGCCGTGTCGAATAGCCCGTCGCGGACGACATGCAGCTCGTCGGCATGCATGATGGTGCGCTGCAGGCGCCGTCCGGTGACCCGTTCGATCGTGCGCGCGATGACGGGTGGCTCGATGCGCGCCCCGACCGCGAACCACCGCTGCGGCGAGGTGACGGCGGCGCGAACGCAGGCATCGCGATCGCGGCGGTAGAGCGGAGGCACCACCTCATCGTCGACCGTGTGGTAGCTGTGCCGGCAGCCCTCGGGATCGGCGACGTTCGCGACGAGGGGCGGCGGCTCCGCCAGCCCGACGGCGACGACGGGAACGGAACACGCATGATCGCCGAAGAGCGTGGCGCTCGCCGGATCGATCGGCTCGCACGCGATGCTTCCGTCGGCCTGGACCGCGGGTCCGCACGCGATGTCGAGCTCGCGATCGCGGAGCCCGATCGGGATGCGCAGCCCATCGGCGGTCGTACGGAGGTGCAGGCCGATCCGGCCTTCCCCGAGCTCGCTATCGTCGAGCACGACGAGGTCGGCGCCCGCGAGCTCGCCGAGCAGCTCGTAGTGCTGGATGCCCTCGAGTGGGTTGACGAACGGGCCGCGGCACTCACCATCCTGCCGCTCGTAGAGCTGCGCGACGGCGGCGGCCTTGGGACCCGCCCGAAACACGCGCGCGGGCAACAGCTTGCCGCCGACCAGGTCGTAGCCGACGAAGTGCGTCGGCCTCGAGATCGTGGCGCCACGGCCGATCACGAGCGTGCAGTCCGCGTCGGTGTACACCGCGTCATCGGCATCCGGCACGCAGCGCACCACGCCGTCGCTCCAGCTCGCTTGCGTGCAGTGGGTGTGCAGCCGCGCATCGTAGAACGCCCGGGTGTCCCATTCCTCCGCACCGTCCTCGTACAGGTAGTACTGCAGCTTCAGGCGTGACCCGCTCGCTGCTTCGTACGGCTCCGCGATGCGCACGTTATCGCCGCACGCGACAGCCGCGATGGCAACGAGCGCTGGTGCGACGAGCCGCATCGCGCGGCACCATACATCCGAGCCTCGTGGTGTGCGATTCGATTCGCCGCGTGGCGTGCCGATGCCACAGCTGTCTCCGCGGGTGGGGTGGCGGGTACGTCCGCGAGGCCATCGCAGGCACCGATCACGACCTCACCGACTCGAGGAACGATCACCGCCGGGGAAGCTCGCCTCCTCTGGTGCATCGAGCTCGGCGTCGATGTCCGGGTCACCGGCGCGACCTTCGACGTTGGCGTCATCATCGGACTCCGGCGATGGCACGGTGAGATCGTCCTCGACGTCGACCTCCTGTGCGAGGACTTCGCCGGCCGAGATCTCGCCGCTGATCGTCGCGGCGTTCGGATACGCGGCCGCGGTGATCGCGGTCTCCGCCTCGATCGTCGCGCGCTCCGCGAAGTACTGCGCGACCGCATCGGCCGCCTTGCGATTCATGCCGGGCGCCTTCACGAGGTCTTCGAGGCTGGCCTGGCGCACCGCGCGCACGCTGCCGAAATGCTTCAGCAGGCGCTGGCGCCGGGTGATGCCGATGCCGGGGATGTCGTCGAGCTCGCTGCGCAGCGTCCGCTTGCTGCGGCGAGCCTGGTGGAACGTGTTCGCGAACCGATGGGCCTCGTCGCGGATCCGCGCGAGCACGTAGAGCTCGGGCGAGTTCGGCCGGAGCAAGATCGAGTCCTTCACGTTGCGGCGGAAGATGCGATCCGGTGCGCCGCCCGCCTCGAGCTCGCGCTCCTTTGCGAGGCCGATCACCTCGACCCCGCGCTCGCCGCCGAGCGGCACGCCGAGATCGGTCAGCGCCGCGACCGCCATCGCGAGCTGACCCTTGCCGCCGTCGATCACGAGCAGATCGGGCCGCGCCCACGCCGGATCATCATCGTACGGAGTCTCGCTCGCTCGGCCGGACGGCCTCTCGAGACTTTGGTCATGGTACGGAGTCTCGCTCGCTCGGCCGGACGGCCTCTCGAGGCTTTGGTCATGGTACGGAGTCTCGCTCGCTCGGCCGGACGGCCTCTCGAGGCTTTGGTCATGGTACGGAGTCTCGCTCGCTCGGCCGGACGGCCTCTCGAGGCTTTGGTCATGGTCGTCGCCGGTCGCGGAGGCTCGTCCCCCGCGACGGAACCGGCGCGTCAGGACCTCGTACATCGCGGCGAAGTCGTTGTTCAGGGCGCTGCGCACCTTGAACTTGCGATACAGCCCGCGCGACGCGACGCCGTCGATGAACGTCACCATCGCGGCGACGGTCTCGGTGCCCTGGATGTGGGCGATGTCGAAGCACTCGATGCGGCGCGGAGGCCGCGGCAGGTCGAGGCGCTTGGCGACCTTCGCGAGCAGCTCCTCGGCATCGGTGTTCTTGCTGCGGCGCGAGCTCGCCGATGCGGCCGCGTTGCGATCCGCGAGCTCCACGAGCTTCGCGCGAACCCCACGCCGCGGCTCGATGATCCGCACCTTCTTGCCGCGCGCGGTGCCGAGCCACTCGGCCAGCACCTCGCCGTCCTCGAGCTCGATCCCGACCACGACCTCGTCGGGGATGAACGTGCCGGTGGCGTAGTACTGCTGTAGGTACTCCGCGATCACCGTGGGATCCGGCAGCTCCTGATCCTTCTGTTGAAACGCACGCCGCCCGACGAGCTTGCCGGCGCGGATGAACAGCACGACCACCTCGACGCAGTCCGCCTCGCGGAAGCTGCCCCACACATCCTGATCGACGAAGTCATCCTGCACGATGTGCTGCTTCGCGAGCGTGCGCTCGACGGCGGCGAGCGAGTCGCGCAGGATCGCAGCGGTCTCGAAGTCCTCGGTCTCGGCGCGCCCGGCCATGCGAGCGCGTAGCCGTTGCACGAGCTCGGCGTTCTTGCCGCCGAGGAACATCTTCACGTCGTCGACCTGCTCCGCGTAGGCCGACGGCGGCACGTCGAGCGCGCACGGTCCCGAGCACCGCTTGATCTGGTACTGCAGGCACGGCCGGCCACGGCTCTCGAGCACGTGGTCGGTGCACGTTCGCAGCTGGAAGTGGCGGTTCAGCGTGCGGAGCGTCTCGCGCGCCGAGGTCGCCGAGTGATACGGGCCGAAGTAGTGGGCGCCGTCGTCGCGAATATTTCGCACCACCTCGACGCGCGGGAACAGGTCGCGCTTCGACGAGCCTTCCTCGGGAGGGCCGGGATCGACGAGCCGCAGCACGAGGTACTGCTTGTCGTCGCGCAGCTTCACGTTGAACCGCGGCTGATGCCGCTTGATGAGGTGGTTCTCGAGGAGCAGGGCCTCCTTCGAGGACGTCACCACGATCGTCTCGACATCGGTGACCGCCTTGCCGAGGAAGCCGGCCGCGACGAAGAACCGCTCGTCACCGCCTTCGCGAAAATACTGCCGCACGCGGGTGCGGAGGTTCTTCGCCTTGCCGACGTAGATCACCGTGCCGCGGGCATCCTTGAACAGATAGACGCCCGGCTCCGTCGGGATTCGATCGAGGACCTCGCCGGCGAGCACGCGGAGACCTTACCCGGCCTTCGGGGTACGCGCCGCTGCTGCGAGCTCGCCCGGCTCGTGACGATCCCGGCGCTGCGCTACGCGTTCGTTGCCGAGTCGATCGCCGTGCGCAGGGACTCGATGATCTCGGGTGCGGTACTGCCCTTCGCGATCAGGAGCTGGAGCTGCGCGCGGGCCTCGGGGGTGCGCTTCGCTTCGAGCAGCGCCGCGGCGAGCGCGACCCGTGCGTCGCTGTACTCGGGGGCTCGCTCGACGACGAACCGGTAGTCCTCGATCGCGGCGTCGAGCTTGCCCACCCGGCGGCGCGCGTTGCCGCGGTTGAGCCGGAGCAGCCCGCCGCCCGGGACGTGCTCGATCACGCGGTCGTAGTGCGCGATCGCCTCGTCCTCGCGGCTCGCCTTCGACAGCGCGACGCCGAGGTCGGCCGCGATCCCGAGGTTGAGCGGATGGAGCTGGTGGGCCCGCGCGAACGCGACGACCGCCTCGCTCCAGTTCTGCTCATTCATCAGGTCGTTGCCGCGCTCCACGGCGAGCGCCGCGTGTCCCGGGAACGCCGCGACCTGCTTCGGGGGCTCGCCGCTCGCGAACGCATCGAGGACCTGTTCCAGGATCACGCGCTCCTCGCGCGGCACGGCGGCGGTCCGGGTCTCGAGGCGTGCGCGAGCTCCGGCGACGTCACCGGCGTGGGCTCGCGCGAGCACGGCGCTGCACTGGGCGATCGGATCGTCCGGCAGGAGCTCGACGGCGCGATCGGCGAGCACGAGTGCCTCGGCCCGGGCGGCCTCGTCGGGCCGCGCCGACAGCACGCTGGCGAGGTTGATCAGCGACGGTGCGTGCGGCGGCTCGTGCGCGATCGCCGCGCGCAGGTGGAGCTCGGCCAGCGCGCCGTCGTCGCGCAGCGAGGCGAGGGTCGCGAGCTGATGGCGCACCTCGGGATGGCTGCCCTGCGCGAGCGAGGCCGCTCCGAGCTTGTCGGCGGTCGGCAGGTCGTCGAGCGCGATCAGGCCCATCAGCGCGCGCGCGACGACGACTGCATCGTGTTGATCGAGCAGCGCCCGCAGCCCGGCGTCATCCCCGGCGCGCGCCGTCGCGATCAGCTCCGCCGCGACGGGAACCCAGGCGGGGCGCGGCCTCACGAGGTCGACCGCGAGCCCGCAGGCCTCGAACACCGCGAGCGCGCGCTCGTCGAGCCCCGGCGGGACCCCTGCGAACAGCGTGACCCGGCCTCGCAGGAGCAGCCCGAGGGCCTCGGGCGACGTGATCGCGCCCGCGACGGTGCCGAACACCGTGGTCGCCGCGTTCGCCTCGAGCTGCGCCGGGGTGATGCTCGCTCCGACGACGATCACGTGCTCGGGCTGCCTGCGGGACCGCGCGCACACCGCGTTCGGGCCGATCAGGCGGAGCGCGAGGGCGCCTTCGCGCGGCGGCACCGGGTTGGCCCGCAGTGGCCGATGATCCGGATCGGGCGACGGCACGCGATCGATCGGCTCGTCGGGGACCGTGGCGTGGAGCCGGCCGGGCTCGATCCCGAGGCGCTCGCGGATCGTGCTGCTCCAGAGGAACCCGCCGAGCGCCGGATCGTTGACGATGATCATCCGGCGGATACGCTGCCCGAGCCCGCGATCGGGCTTCACGAGCTCGATCGTCTGCGGATCGAGCTGCGGCAGCACGAACATCACGAGCTCGCCCGCGTCGGCCTCGATCACCACGGAGCCCCAGTCGGTGGTCCCGAGGACGATCGGCGGCTCGTCGGGGACTCCGTCCGGCGCAGCCTCGAGCGCCGGCGCCCGGCCGCGCCTCGCATCGCGAACCATCAAGCGGACCTGGTGCACGATGAACAGGCCACCGAGGCTGCACAGCCCGATCAGGATCGCGATTCCCATCGTCACTTCTTGGGCTTGGGCTTGGGCTTGGGCTTGGGCTTGGGCTTGGGCTTGGGCTTGGGCTTGGGCTTGGCGGTCAACGCTTCGTAGGCCGGGCGATCGAACCCGACGATCACACGGTCCCCGTCGATGAGGATCGGACGGCGCAACAGATTCACGTCGGCGGCGACCGCCTTCGCGAACACCGCTGCCGTCGGAGGGCTGGTGACCCACCCCTTGTCCTTCGCGGTCGCGTGGCGCGTGTTGAGGACCGCTCCGACCGAGCCCGCCTTCCTCACGATCTCCTCGACGGTGTCCTGGGACAGCCCCGTCTTCGCGTAATCGATCTCTTCGATCTCGAGCTCGCTGTTGCGCAAGGAACTCCTCGCGTCACGGCAGCTCGTTCACGTCTTCTTCAAGTAGATCTTCATGCCGGCATCGTCCGCGACCTCGCGGAGCCTGGCAACGCCTTCATGGCCGCTTCGCGAGGACCTCGAGGAGTCGGCGAGTGGTCTGCGAGTACTTCATCGGCGCCATGGCGTGGCACCCGTACCCGGTGCGTACCTGAACGGCTCCCCAGGCCCAAACGTTTCATGTTACCAAGGTAACTTGCGACGTGTTGTCCTGCTGCTGAGCCTCACGGCGTGCGAGCAGATCCTCGGGATCTCCGAGCCGCGAGACTTTCAGGATGCGAACGGGACCGGCGTCATCGATTCCGCGTCGGTGGTGTGCGCGGAGATCCCCACGTATGGCGCCGCCACCAAGTTCGGCGCGGCGGGAAACAGCCGCCTCGCCGTCGGCGACCTCGATCACGACGGGGTTCGCGATGTCGCGGTCGTGACCGCGACCGACGTGCTGATCTTCGGCGGCGCGAGTGGTGGGAGTCTCGGCGCCCCTCGCTCCATGCGTGGAACCGCCACGTCGGCCACCGATCTCCTGATCGCCGATCTCGACGGCGATGGATTCAACGATCTCGTCACCTGGAGCGGTGCAACCGTCACGATCCACCGCCAGAACACCACGACACCGGGCACGTTCCTCACCGCGCAGTCATTCAGCGTCGCAGAGCCGATCGGGGACTCCCGGATGGGCCCTGGGGTCCGGACCGGCCGTCTGAACGGGTGACGGGCGCGATCTTCTGGTTCACCGCGCCGAGTGTCGAGAGGGCGTCGCGAACGGTGCGCGTGACGCCGTTCGTGGGAGCCGATTCGGCCGGGCTGATCGTCTCGAGCAATTGGCGCTGATCAGCGCTTCATCGTGGCGAGTTTGCGCATGCGGCCCCGGTGGTCGCGCGGGATCGGCCGTGAGCCTAACGCGCTACGAGATGCCGTTCGAGGAGTGGCAATCGATCGTTCCCCCAGAACATCGCATCGCCGACGAACATGCTCGGCGCGCCGAAGGCCCCGCGTCGCACGGCCTCGTCGGTCGTCGCGCGTAGCCAGTCCTTGGTCTCCTGCGCGTCGATCGTCGCGATCGCGAGCTCGGGATCGAGTCCCGCCGCCCGTGCCACGGCGGCGAGCACCGGATCGCTCGTGACGTCCTGATCCTCGGCCCAGAATGCAGTGAACAGCGCGAGCGCGACCGCAGCCACGCGCTCGGTGTGCGTCCGCTCGATTCCCGCGAGAAACCTCTGGGTCCGCAGCGTGATCAGCGGAAACCGGGTCGGCATCTGGAACGGGATCTTGTAGTGGGCCGACCACGCCTGCATGTCGGTCAACATCCAACGGGCCTTTGCGGGAACCTTGATCGGCAGGTCGTTGCCGGTCGCCTTGAACACGGCGCCGAGCAAGAACGGGCGCCATCGCACGGGCGTGCTCGTGCGCGCGGCCACGCCCGCGATCTGCGTGGCTGCCAGGTAGCTGTACGACGACCCGATGTCGAAGAAGAACTCGATCTCGCGACCAGACATGCGCGCACGGTACACGCCGAACGATCCCGTCGCCACGACCCGCCGTAGATGTCGCGTGCTACGACCACCTCGAGCCCAAGGAGCCGCCGTGAGCCTCACGTTCTACTACGCGCCCATGTCCACCGCCTCGGTCACCCACCTGGTCCTCGAGGAGCTCGGCGTCCCCGTCGAGAAGATCAAGCTCGACCTCTCCAAGGGGGACACCAAGCAGCCCGAGTTCACGAAGCTGAACCCGAACGCGAAGGTCCCGTGCCTCGTGCACGACGGCACGCCGATCTGGGAGTCCGCCGCGCTCACGATGTATCTCGGCGAGCTGTTCGGGGTGGACAAGAAGCTGTATCCACCGCCGGGCCCGATGCGCGGCGAGGCAATGAAGTGGATCGCGTGGACGAACGTCACGCTCGGCGAGGCGGTCTACCGCATCGGCCGCAACACGCAGTGGGCGCCGGAAGACCAGCGCAACGCGAAGGCCGCCGAGCAGGCGGTCAAGGATGTGCAGGACTTGCTGAAGATTCTCGACGGCGCGCTCGAGGGCAAGCAGTACCTCGTCGGGGATTACACGGTCGCCGACACCCACGTGCACGCGTTCACGGATTGGCTGCGCCACATGAAGACGGACTTCTCGACGTTCAAGAACATCAACGCGTGGAGCGAGCGCTGCGGCGCACGGCCCGCGTACAAGAGGGTCATGGCCGAGGGTTAGCCCGAGCTCCGGAGCGACGCGTTTCGAGCGTGCTGACGAGCGTTGGCGGGGACGAGTCGTGGGCGCATACTCGCAGGCATGAAACCACACGTGCTCGCGCTCGCCGTCGCGTCGGTGGTGGCCCCGGGCGTCGTGCGTGCTGAGGGCGAGCGGAGCCCGATGTTCGGCGGTGGCCTCGTGGCGATCCGCGAGGCCGGGGAAGCGGCCCGACTCGCCGGCGTCGGGCTCGAAGCCACGTGGTGGTTCGGACGCCTGGGGGTCGCCGTCGAAGGTTCTCGGGTGTGGGACCTCGACTCGAGCGACCCTCGCACGATGACGTTTGGGATGAGCGCGCGTGTGCTCGTGTTCGACCGCCTGATGGAGTCGCTGATCGATCCACGCGACGTCGAGCTCGGGCTCGAGCTCCAGGGTGTCGTCGAGCGGGTGTGGTGGCAGGGCGAAGCCGTTCGGGACGCGACGAACCGCTACGGTGTCGGCATCGCGATCCGGCTCCGCGGTGGCGGCGATGCGGCGCTCTCGACGCTGCTGGCCGAGTCCCGACTGTTCGTCCGCGTGCTCGCATCGCCCGACGCGACCGACGCCGGGATCGCCCGGAGCGCGATGCCCACGATGACCGACGGCCGCACGATGACCGTGATCGTCGGTCTCGGCGCGGCGTGGGGCATGGGACAGCGCCGCTACGTCGACCGCTTCCGCATGCGCCCGCTCGATGCCGAGCCGTTCGTGCGCTGAGCCCAGACTACGAACGCGAGCTGCCGTTGCGGGAACGACGCCGTCGGCCGCGGGGTGGGCCGATTGTGGTTAGAGTGTCGCGGTGAGCACGCGAGCGATCATCGCCTCCACGAACAGCGATGGCACCTGGAAAGGCGTGTGGAACCACGGGTCGGGACACACGCAGCACCTCGGACGTGCGCTGATCAAGGCGGTCGGCGCTGCGAAGGGCGATCTCGACCGCGCGATCCAGCGCTGCATCCTCGACGCACCCGATGGCTGGTCGTCGTTCGTCGACAACAAGCAGGCCGATCCGGCCGAGGGCGGCGAGGGCTTCAGCGGGCGATTCGACGGCATCGTCGCCACCGCCGATCGCGGTGAAGGCGGCCTCGTATTCGACACGAACTTCCTCTACCTGTTCTATCCGCCGAAGCGGCGACTCTACGTCTTCGAGATGGACGACAAGCCGATGCGGCCGTTCGGGATGGTCACGTTCGACGAGACGGGGCGCGCGAAGCCGCCGAAGCTACCGCCCGTCGAAGAGTAGACGCACCGGACGTCCGCATGCCAGACGCAGGGCGTGGCCTGCTGCTGCAACGCCTTCAGGGCTGCTTCGGGAGCTGTACAACGACGTCGGCTACGAACGTGAGATCGCGAAGTGTGCCTCGATCACGCGTCGCAGCTCGTCCAGCTCCGTCGGTCTGGCTGCATGGCAGATGACGTGCAGCGTTCCCCAGGTCGCTGCCCCGGTCATCGTCTCGGCGTGGCTCCCGGCGCGATCGGTCCACACGCTCCAGTACACGTCCTTGCCCCGCAGCTTCCCGTGGAGCATCTGGGTCGTTGTCGCGTCGAGGACCGCGTGAGGATCGAGCTCACCGTCGCGGATCTCGCAGTATCGACGGGCGCCTCGTGGCGAGCTGAGCCGGGACGTCATCCCGCCGGTACCGGAGATGCGCCAGCCGCGTGGTAGCGGGACGGTCTCGGGTGCTTGTTGGGAGTCGATCGGTGGCCGTCGCGGTGTCCTGGTCGCCACTGGAACCATCGTCGATGCGATCCTTCGGGCGAGCGCTGCCCATGCGCTGGCGTCGTCGAAGCCAGCCTCGTTGACGTAGAACGTGAGGATCTCGACGGTGCCGGTCGTGCTCGCCGCATACGCCGCGAACACCAGCACGCGATCGCCGATCCGTGGCGGAAATAGAGGCCTGACCGCGTAGATCGCCCATGGCCTCGCGACCCCGAGTCGTTCGATCCGCGCGCCGGCGACCTCGATCGCTGCAGCGACCCGCTGGTGAAGCTCGCCACCCGCCACTCCGTGAAGCTCGACAGCGTCGAGCGTGAAGCGGGTGGTGCTGGAGTCGAGATACGCTCGATCGGTCTCGGGGGCGAGCACCATCCCCCGTGCAAGCGCGAGCGTGACATGGCCACCGAGCAGCTCCGTGCGCTCACGAGCAAGCTCGAGTCCAGGGGGACCGTCGGCGAATGCGAAGGTCGTCGCGAGCCCGATCATCACGATCGCCGGAGACCTGCGCATCGCTCGCAAGCATGACGAGCCCATCTGCCGCGGTCGTCATCGCGACGTCCGCGGGTGTCACGAGCTGGTAGCGCGGCAGACGTCTTCGAGGTGCGTGGCGACACGCGAGCGTCGCGACCGTCGACACGCGCACTCGGGACGCGTCGAGGCGCGCTCCGAGCCGCGCGGCTCAGAACACGTTGAAGTCGTTCAACGTGACCAGGATCATCACGATCATCAGCACCATGATCCCACCCATGTGGACCATGGTCTCGATCTTCGGGTTCGCACGCCGCCGCGTCACCATCTCGTAGGTGAGGAACACGAGGCGGCCGCCGTCGAGCGCGGGGAGCGGGAACAGGTTGAACAGGCCGAGGTAGACGCTGAGCATCATCAGGAGCTTGATGCCCTCGGGCAGGCCGCGAGCAAACGCCGCCTTGAACTCGCTCACGATCCGCACGGGCCCTCCCAGATCCGCTTCCTCTTTGCCGGTGAAGATGTCGCGGAGCCCGGTCATGATGACCTTCGTCTGGACGACCGGATACTTGAGCGCGTCGACCGTCGCGTCGCCAATCCCCAACGCGACGATGTCGTAGTTCAGACGCGTGCCGATCCGGTAGAGCGGCTTGTGGTTGCGGATCGGCGCTTGCCAGCTCGCGAGCGCGGCGTCGAGGCTCGGGCTCTTGACGTGCGCGGCGCGCAACCGGTCGGAGCTCTGTTGCAGGATCCGCGTGACGTTGCGTGCGAGCTCGAGCCGAGTGTCCGTGAGGGCCTTCGGCTTCACCGTGATCTGGATCTGGTGGTGGTGGCGGTGCACCGTCAGGACGACGGGTTTACCGTTGCGCTGGTTGATCGCCTCGCCGAGCTCGAGGCCCGACGGCGAGAACATCGGGACACCATCGACCGCGACGATGCGATCGTTGGGCTCGAGCTTGCCCTTCGCGTCGTAGCCATCCGACACCTCGGCGATGTACCAGCTGTCTTGGGGCTGGCCGTGGCAGGTGTAGAGGCCGAACGCGAGGAAGATCGCGGAGAGGTAGTTCGTCGCGGGACCGGCGAGGATCGTCACGAACCGCTGCCACGCGGGACGGTTCGGATAGGCGTGGCGGTCCTCGGGATCGACCTCCTCCGCGATGTTCATGCCGCGGATCTCGACGAAGCCGCCGAACGGAATCGGCGCGAGCTGGAAGACGGTCCCGCTCTTGACCTGCTTCTTCAGGATCCCGGGGCCAAAGCCGATGCTGAAGCGCTCCACGCGCATCTTGCACCAGCGGGCCACGAAGTAGTGCCCTGACTCGTGGATGACGATCAGGAACCCCAGCGCGAGGATCGCGAGTAACCAACCTGGCACCAACGGACTATAGCAGCGCACCTCGACGAGCGCCCCTGCGACGACACGCGACCGTGGCCGCTCGTGGATCTTCGCTCAGCGACCGAAGCGAGCGAACGCGCGAAGCCGGCCACCGACGGACTTTGCCGCCACACCGGTCGGGCCTGCGAGGCGAACCGAGAGGCTCTGCACCTGGAGGCGCTTCGCGAGCCGGCGATGCATCGCTGCACCGACGAGCCGCGAGCCACGGAACGCAGCGAGCGTGCGGATCCGATGCGCGACCGTGTAGCGAGTCAGCGCGACCTCGGCATCCCCTTCACCCGCGAGCAGCCGGCGGCAAGCATCGCCGGCGCCATCGAGCGACGCGCTCGCGACATCGGGCGTCGAGACGAGGAGCAGCGCGCCTTGAGCACGGGCCGCACCGACCTCGACTCCGCGGCCGCGGCCGGACGCGTGGGTCACGCGAAGCTCGGGAACCTCGGCGCGCAGCAGCGCGAGCACGGCGTGCGAGTTGTCTCCCGAGTCCTCGTCGATCGCGATGATCTCGAAGCTGAACGAGAGCGCTCGCAGGTGCTCTGCGGTACGCCGGACCGCGATCCCAACCGCCTCCTCGTCATCACCGAACGGCAGGATGACGGAGACGTCGAAGCGCGGACTGTCGGACATCGACCTGGGGAATAGCAGCAACCGTGCCGCCACGGGATGCTCATTCATCTTCACGATCTCGACTCGAACGTCATGTGATTACAACCAATTGGACAAATTTGCCACGCTGATGGTCGGACCATGGTGCGCACCGGGTTACGCACTGCGCCAAGTCGTTCGCTTGGCAACCGGCGAATCAAGTCGCCATCAAGCCGAGGGACGCTCTCCACTTTCACAACTTCGGGACCCAGCCGGACGGAAGTTGTGAAAGTGGAAAGCGTCCCTACTGCAGGTACTCGACGACCTGCATCCAGTCGAGATGGAGGACCGCACGCCGGAGCTCGTCCGCCCGCGGTGGGCTGGCCAGCGTGTGGTCGATCGCGGCTGCGAGCGCCCGGGGATCCTCCGGTGGCACGAGCCGGATCTGCGCGAGCTCGCGAAGGCCCCCGACCGCCGAGGCGACCACCGGCACGCCCGCGGCGAGTGCCTCGAGCGCGATCATCGGAGTGCCTTCCGTACGTCCGCTCGCCAGCACCCGCGACGGTACGAGGACCACGCTGGCCTCGCGTAGCAGCTGATCGCGGCGCGCGGTCTCGACCTCGCCGAGGAACGTGATGCGATCGGTCGTGCGTGCAGCCAGCGCGGTGCGCTCGGGACCGTCCCCGGCGATCACGAGGCGGGTTGGCGTACCGACATGCGCCATCGCCGCGATCGCGACATCGATTCCCTTGATCGGTACGAGCCGGCTCGCGATCACGATCGTGGGCGGATCGATCGGCGCGCGCTCGAGCGAGCGAAATCGATCGAGCGTGAGGCCCATCGGCTGGATGACCGCCTCGTCGAGCCAGCCCGAGAGCCGAGGCGCGGCGTGGCGCGCGATCGCGCGCAGCTGCTCGCTGACGAACACCAGCCGAGCCCCGCGTGCGCGCAAGGCGTGCAGCACCGGCTCGAGCAGGTGCAGGCGACGCAGCGTGTGAATGTCGCCACCGTGGGCGATCGCGAGCAGCGGGAGGCGAGTCGGCAGCGCGGCGATCGCCGACGGCACGAGCCAGTGCGCGATGATCGAGTCCCACCGGCGGGCACGCGCGAACACCGCCGCGGTGAGCCGCGCCGTGAACGCGGCACCCGCGGTGAGCCCGCGGAGCGGCGACCGCTCGATCAGATCCGGCGCGCCACCTCGATAGAGGAGCGAGCTACCGATCTGGGGACCGACCACGTCCACCGTGTGACCGATCGCGCGGAGCGCATCGACGTGGCCTGCGACGAAGCTGCCGGCGGGATCGCCGGGAAACCGCGGATACGAGGTCGTGATGACGCCGAGCTTCATGCGCTCGTGCGGCCGCGCCCGAGGCCAGCGGCGACGAGGCGCCCCGCAGGATCGAGGTCAGCGGCGTCGAGCCGTGAGGCTCGCCCCGTCGGCTCGAGGCCGGCGGTGGCGGCTCGGCGGAGCCGGAGCTGGCGGGCCTGCGCGGCGAGCCGCGTGCCCCACGAGCGAAGCAGCACCCACGGGATCGGGTGAAGCGCGGTGCCGAGATGGATCCCGCTCTTCCAGTGCTCGCCGTAGATCGGGCGGACCGGTACGTCGACGACGCGCATGCCTGCGACGTGGAGCCGCGAGAGCAGATCGTTCGGATAGCCGTAGCGCGGGAACAGCTCGCCCAGCTCGATGCGCGAGAGCGCCTCGCGACGGATCGCGGTGTACCCGCACTGCGAGTCGAAGACGTGGCGATAGCCCGAGGTCACGCGCGTCGCGGCCGACAGCACCAGATTGCCGACGATCCGCGCGGGCGGCATCGTGGTCCAGATCGAGGGATGCAGGAACCGGTTGCCCTTCACGTAGTCGGCGGTGGCGTCGGCGATCGGCGCGAGCAACGCGGGCAGATCCTCGGGATCCATCTGACCATCGCCTGCCATCACGACGGCGACGTCGACGTCGAGCGCGAGCGCACGGCGGTATCCGGTGCTGATCGCCGCGCCGACTCCGCGATTCGCCGAGTGGCGGATCACCTCGACGCGGTGGGGGGCACTCCGGACCGCGACCGCGGCGGCCTCGGCCTGTGCCGTGGTGTCGTCGGTCGAGGCATCGTCGACGACGATCACGTGATCGACGAACGCGGGAATCGTGGTGACGGTCTCGACGATCGCGCGCCGCTCGTTGAATGCCGGGATGACGACGGCGACGCGCAACGCTCGAAACATCGACGAGGTTGTAATCGGTGAAGACCGCTCCGTCCACCGTCGCAGTTGTCATAGCCCCGTGGTACAGCCCGATCGTCAACGGAACGGAGTCGTTCCGGACTCAAACGCGGCGGGTCGTCGCGGAACACGCAGCGAACAAGAGGACAAACGTCATGGCCGGTGGAGTCAACAAAGTCATTCTGGTTGGGCACCTGGGCGCTGATCCCGACATGCGATACACGCCGAGCGGGCAGGGCGTATGCGAGCTGCGCCTCGCGACGAGCGAGAGCTGGAACGACAAGAACGGGCAGCGACAAGAGCGCACCGAATGGCACCGCATCGTGGTGTGGGGCAAGCGCGCCGAGGTCTGCTCGAAGTACCTCGCGAAGGGCCGCCAGGTGTTCGTCGAGGGTCGGATCCAGACCCGCAACTACGACGACAAGGACGGCAACAAGCGCTACATCACCGAGATCATCGCGCAGGACGTGCAGTTCCTCGGCGGTGGCGGCGGTCGCGAAGGTGGCGGCCCAGGTGGCGGTCCGGGTGGCGGCGGCGGTGGTGGTGGTGGTGGCGGTCGCGGACGTGACGACGGACCTCCGCCCCCGGCGGATGGAGACATGGGCGGCTACGGCGGCGGCGGCAGCGGCGGCGGTGGCGGTGGTGGCGGTGGTCCCGACGACGATATTCCGTTCTGAGCAGTCGGTGAGTTGACCTGTCCATCGAGGCAGAGGTCAGAGACCTCGCGATCCGTGGGTGAACACCATCGATCGCGATCGACCTCACGTATGTTGTCGCAGAGGGAATCATGCCGTCGCTCACACCCAACTCACTCGCCGCACTCGCCAAGGCGAAGTCACTGCCCTCATACGAACGCGGTCAGGGTTACGAGCTGTTACGGCTTGGTGATCGCCTCGTCTATGTCTCGCACATCAACAAGGGTCCGCCGAACGCCAGCGACGCCGTCTTCGTGTTCTCGTCGCTGACGATGAAGGACAGGCTCGTCCTCGACGACGAGCTGATCTTGAAGGACACGAGCGTCTCGAGCGTCATGCTGCGAGGCGACACGATCTGGGTGGGATGCACGCAAGGCAAGCACGAGCGGATCCTCGCGATCGTCGCGAGCACCGCAGGCAAGCTGAAGCTGGCGCACACCTATGCGATCAAGCCCGAGACCTCGCTCGTCGACATCGGAGACGTGATCGCCCTCAAGCACGAGGGCGCGCTTCAGGTGTGCTCGTTCAAGGACAAGCTCGAGAAGCTCGGCGAGGTCGAGCCGGAGTGGAAGTCGTCGTCGACGGGGTTCAGCTCGGCGGCGGTCCATGTGGGCAAGGTCGTGATCCTCGGCATCGATCGCGCGGGCATCCAGGTGTTCGACATCTCCAATCCCAAGGCGCCGGCGCAGCTCGCGGCGATCCCCGGTAACCCGACCGGACCGGATCAGATCCGCTGGTTCGACGACGGCTACGTCGTGTCCCACGGCCGCTTCAAGGTCGCCGACATCTACCGTGCCGGACCCGACGGGGAGTGGAAGCGGCTCGGCCGGATCAAGACCGCCAACAATTGCCAGAGCATGCTTCGCGTCGACGACGTGTGCTTCTTCTACAACGGCAACGCCAGCGAGATGAAGAACCCCGACAAGGACTCGAGGAGGATCGACATGCTCCAGCTCGGTGAGAAGCCGAGCGCGCTGCCGGGCGTCTCGCTCGCCGTGCCGGTCCAGGGAATGGCGGTGACCGGTGCGCATCTCCACGTGCTCGGCGACGACCGCATCGCGACGTTCGCGCTGACGTGATTCGCGTGAGGAGGTAGATTCCTCGCGATGTTCGAGCGCAGCGGGCTGTGGCGCCACGCCGACTTCCTGCGGCTATGGGCCGCGCAGACGTTCAGCGCGTTCGGCTCGCGGATCACGCGCACCGCGCTGCCGATCATCGCGGTCTCGACGCTCGATCAGGACGAGGCGATGGTCAGCGTGCTGACCGTGCTCCAGCTGGCGCCGGGGATCCTCGTCGGGCTCACGGCGGGTGGATTCATCGATCGCAGCCGCAAGCGCCGGATCCTCATCGCAGCGGATCTGATTCGCGCCTGCGTCGTCGGCTCGCTCACGCTTGCGTGGGCGTTCGGGGTGCTCTCGATCGCGCACGTGATCGTGGTCGGCGCGCTCGTCGGTGCGGCGAGTGCGCTGTTCCAGATCACGGACAACGCGTACCTGCCGACCTTGGTCGCGCGCGAGCAGCTCGCCGAGGGCAACGCGAAGCTCGAGTCGACCGAGGCGATCGCGGAGATCACGGGTCCGGCGAGTGCGGGCGCCTTGATCGCGGCGCTCGGCGCACCGTTCGCCGTCGTGATCGACGCCGCGAGCTACGTGTGGTCGGCGGTGATGCTCGGCCGGATCCGCACGGCCGAAGAACCGGTGAGCCCGGCGGTCTCGGCGTCGATCTCGGCGTCGCGGCGAGGCCACGATCTGCGCGTCGGACTGCGTGCCGTGTTCGGGCATCCGATCGTACGACCGATCGTGATTTCGCACATGGTGTGGTCGATCTCGGGCGGCTTCTTCATGGCGCTCTACACGCTGTTCTGCATCCGCGAGCTCGGACTCTCGACGGCCATGTTCGGCGTGGTCATCGCGATGGGTGGCGTCGGCTCGCTCGGCGGTGCGATCGTCTCGCGACGGCTCGTTCGTGCGATGGGGCTCGGCCGCACGTTGCTCGTGACGTCGACGCTCTCGCTCGCGTGCGCGATCCTGATCCCGCTCGCCGGCGGGCCGCTCACCGGGGGCTCGTTCGTGGTCGCGATCGTCTTCCTCGGCGCACACCAGGTGCTCGGTGATGGGTTCGCGGTCGCGTTCGTCATCCAGGCGGTGACGCTTCGCCAGACGGTGCTGCCAAAGCACATCCTGGGACGGGCCAACGCCGCGATCCACGTGTTCACGGCGGGCCTGTTGCCGCTCGGCGCGCTGCTCGCCGGAGTGATCGCCACCCTCGCGAGCACCGAGACCGCGGTCTGGGTCGGAGTCCTGATCGGGTTCGCCGCGCCGGTGTTCTTGCTGCCGCTGCGAAAGCTCCGCGAGATGCCCAGCGGTCCCGCATAAACCAGATTCAGCGAGCTCTCTCGGGTGTTTGTCCTCGGGGCACGCGCGCTTACGAGCGCGTAGACCGGCCGACAAGTCGCGGCGTTGATATCGCCATACCCCGAACGCGCTGGCATCCGCCGCGCTGTGCCTCCGTTGCACCGGTGTCAGGAGAATCGTCATGTCTCGTTTGCTTATCGCCACGTCGCTCATCCTCGCCTTCACCTCGTTCGCCTCGGCCGATCGCATCGACGAACGGTACGCCGGACCCACCACCACCACGCAGCGCTGGGCACAGCCGCCCGGTGGTGGCACCGCTTCCGCGCAGCGCCGCGTCGCGGCCGCACCGCGGCGCGTGCTCGATCGTGACGCGGTCCGCGCGAAGCTGGTCGCCAACCGCGCCGCGAACCTCGCACGGTTCCGCGACTACCGCCGGGCCGGCGTGTTTCCGAGCAACACGTACAGCGATGGCAAGCTCAACGTGTGGCTCGACGAAGCAGGTCACCTCTGCGCGGCCGCCACCATCATCAACGCGTCGGGCCAGGCCGACCTCGTCGCACGCACCGCCGAGCAGAACAACTTCATCCGCCTCGCCGACGTGACGCAAGGCCCACTGCTCGACTGGATCCTCACCTCGGGGCTGACGCACGCCGAGATCGTCGCGATCCAGGAGCCGATGATGCGCGTCTATCAGGAACCAATCGAGCCCGAGCCCCAGCCGCGCGTCGTCGACACCGGCATGCGCAAGACCGAGGACAAGCGCCTCGTCGCGAAGTACCGCCAGGTCGACGCGTCGATCGTCAGGAACCAGAAGGCGAGCCTCGAGCTGGCCCTCGATCGCCTGATGGCACGGCCGGCCCTCGCGTGGACGCTCCTCGAGAGCTGAGGGACGCTTTCCACTTCCACAACTTTCGATCTCGGACCACGGCCGGACCCCGGTGACCCCAGGGACGCTTTCCACTTCCACAACTTTCGATCTCGGACCACGGCCGGACCGCTCGGGGGCGCTGTTACGAACTCGCTCGCTCGCCCGAGCCGCGAGGCTGGAGAAAGTTGTGAAAGTGGAGAGCGTCCCCAAGCTTGCGATGTGGATCGGGGTGCTCGCGCTGGCGGCCGGCTGCGGCGACGGACGGCCGACGCGCGGCGAATGTGCACGGGCACTGGCGCACGAATGGATGATCGAGGACATCTCACAACTCCACAACACGGAGCTCGCCACGGCGATCGCGCAGGATGGCCCGCCCACCGACGAGGACGAGGCGATGAAGATCCTGGAGGTCTCCGAGCGCGGAGGCCGATTTGTCGGCGAGAAGGAGCGCCTCCTCACCAGGTGCGTGGCCGGTACGCGAACGCACGTCGACTGTGTGCTGCGGGCCCCCGACGTGGCCGCCTTCCGCGTTTGCCCGAAGTAGGGCGCGCACGAGGAAGTACGAGTCGCGAAGTCAGCCCGTTTTCGAGCAGTGGGCTCGCCTACGTGGTAACTAGCGCCCTCGATGGCGAACGAGACGGCATGGCACGGGAAGCGACTGGTCGTCGACGACGATGTGGCCCGACGGCGTTCGGAGCTGGCCGCACGCTGCAAGGCGAAGGAGTTTCGTGAGGTCATCGAGAAGCTCTCCGCGGTCATCGATGCGAAGACCGTCGCCGACCCGGATATCGTCGGTGTGGTGCTGCACCCCGGGCACCATCCCGAGAGCTACGAAGCCTGGTTCAAGGCGTACGTCGGCGCGGACGTGACCGTGGTCGAGGGCGAGAACCTGCCGGGAACCGAAACCTCGGAGCGGCAGCCGCTGCGAGTCACGACCATCGTTCCAAGCACCGATCCGGTCGATGTGATCGTGGCGATGCAGATCGCGCCGGCGTGCGGCACCGCGGCGCTCGCGACCGCGATCCTCCAGCTCGCGCGCCTCCGTCAGGAGACCAAGGTGCTGTCGTCCACCGCCGCCGCGCTCACGCTCTCGCTCGGTGGAAGCATGGCGAAGACCCCTCCGCCGCAACGCGAGCGGCTCATCGACATCGTGACATCCACGGGTTGTGGTGGTGTGCCCAAGCAGATCGTCTCGACGATGTGCCGCGACGACAGCTCGATCCTCGCCCTGCCTTGGAGCTGAAGCGCACGGCACGTGAACGAACGCGCTAGTACCCCGCCGCAGAGGTTTTGAGGCCAGGTATTGGCCCTGCTTCTCCGTGAAGCGGGTGGTCGCCGAAGCACTGGACATGGCTGAGGCTATTTGATCAAAGGCTCCTCGAAGGAGCCACCATGGACGTCAGGTATCGCGTCACGCTGGAAAACTCGGAGCGTGCGCAGCTCGTGAGCATGGTGCTCGGGGCAAGGGGGCGCACCGCCGGCTCAAGCGGGCCCAAGTGCTGCTCGCAGCTGACGGCGGCTCGACCGACGAGGAAATCGCTCGCAACATCGGCGTCAGCACCTCGACCATCTATCGAACCAAGCAGCGGTTCGTCGAGGAAGGGCTGGAACGAGCCCTCAGCGAGGCGCCCCGTGCGGGCGCGGACCGCAAGCTCGCACTAGTTCGTGACGGGCGGCGAGATGTTCGCGCTCGCGATCGGCTGGCCCGACACCACCTTGATCACGCCGACGCCACCGCCGCCGCCACCACCGCTGTCGCTCGAGCTCTGTCCGGCGACGGCCCCGACGAGTCCGGCGGCGCCGGCCCCTCCATCGCCGCCGTTTCCTCCCACGGTGCCACCGCCGGCGGGAACCCCCGGCTGCCCGGGATCGGGATCGCTCGCCGAGCTGTCCGGGTTATTCGAGTCGGCTCCGGCTGCCCCGCCACCGCCGTTCGCGACGAGTCGCCCGGTCACCGTCAACGTTGCCGCGTGCAGCGCGATCATGCCGCCCGATCCGCCGCCGCCACCGCCGCCCGAGGCCGGGTCGCCGTCGGATCCGCCGGCGCCGGATGCGTTGATCGTTCCCGCGATCACGATCGTCCCGGCCACCAGGAAGCCGGCCCCGCCGCCGGGACCACCACCGGCGGTGTTGCCGTCGCCGGCCGCACCGTCGCCTCCCCGACAGCCACCGTGGAGATGATTGTAGGGAGCGAGCTCGGCGGCGAGCGCGAGCCCGCCGGTCCCGCCGCCCGTCGGCGACCCACCGTCGCCACCCTTGCCACCAAAGCTGCCGCCGGCACCGCCGCCGCCTTCGTTGTTCGCTGAAGTGCCGCTGCCGGGGGCCGGACATTCGGCGGCGTCTGCATCGGGGCCGATCGGGTTCGCACCGCCACGGCGACTGGCCAGGTCGAGCGTGCCGTCGATCGTGATGCTCTCGGTCGCCACCAGCACGAGTGGACGAGTGCCGACGCTACGCAGGGTCGAGCTGCCATCGATCGTGATCCGGGTCGCGACGACGATGCACGCGTCGTCCTGGCCACCGACTTGCCAGCTCGGCAGCGTCGGAGTCGTGCACCGAGGGTCATTGGTCGTGTCGAGCGGTCCCGATAACACGAGTGGGTCGACGGGCAACGCCTCGAGGCACACCGACCATCCGCTCGATCCGAAACACAGTCCGGCGGCGTCGCGCGGAGTGCTGTCGGTGATCGAGCCGGCGTCCCCGACGTTCGCGCTGGTCGGATCGAACGAGCAACCGGCAGCAAGCAGCCATAGAGCTCGCATCCAGATCATCGTACGCATCGCGCGATCGACATGTCACGTTCGGTCGACTGCACGATTCTTGCGCGATCCGATACGCAAGTCACAGGCCGTCGGACAAGTGGCGATGGCTCGTCAGCGCTTATGCCGCGATCTCGCGCACGACGGCGTCGAGCACGTCGACCCCCCACGCGAGGCCGGCGACCGGAATGCGCTCGTCGTGGCCATGGAACATGTCCGCGAACCGGATGCCCGCGTGCCTCTCGATCTTGACCGGTGAGAAGCCGTACCAGCGCGCGCCCATCTGACTGAAGTACTTCGCATCGGTGAAGCCCGGGATGAGATACGGGACCACGACGGCACCCGGTTCGCGGTGTTCGACCTGTCGCTTGATGATGTCGAACAGTGGCGACGCGACCGGCTCGGTGACGGTCGGCGGGCAGGACTTGATGATCTCGAGCTCGATCTCGGGACCGAGCACGGCACGCAGCTCGCGCAGCAGATCCTCGTCGGTCTGGCCGGGCAGGGTGCGGCCGTCGATCTCGAACTCGGCGACCCCCGGGATGACGTTGGTCTTGTTGCCCGCGCGCACGACCGTCGCCGACGCGGTGTTGCTGAGCAGTGCCGAGAAGCTGCGCGAGATCGAGCTGCCGGGCACCAGCCGCGCGACCCGCGCGAGCAGGTGCGGCCGCGCGAGCAAGCGCACGAGCGGTTGGATCAAGGCCGGCTGGCGCGCGCGGAGGGCGTCGAGGAAGTCAGCGACGTAGCTCGTCGGGTGCACCGGCAAGTGCGTGCGGCCGATCGCGGCGAGCGCCTCGCCGAGCCTGGTCACCGCACTATCGTGGCGCGGCATCGAGCCGTGGCCGGGCTCGCCGGTGATCCGCGCGCGCACCCAGCAGAAGCCCTTCTCCGCGACCTGCACCGGATAGAACGTCGTGTCGCCGAGGTGAAGCGAGAATCCGCCCGACTCGCCGATCGCGTACTCGGCCTCGACGAGCGAACGGTGGTGCTCGACGAGGAAGCGCGAGCCGAGATCGCACCCGGCCTCCTCATCTGCGACCGCCGCGAAGATGATGTCGCGGGCGAGCACGCTCCGGGTCACCGCGAGTCGGCGCATGATCGCCGTACACATCGCGGCCATGTTCTTCATGTCGATCGCGCCCCGGCCCCAGAGGCAGCCCTCGAATTCCTCGCCGGAGAACGGCGGCCGGCGCCACTTCGTCGGGTCGGCCTCGACCACATCGAGGTGGGCGGTGAGCAAGAGCGGCGGGCGCGCGCCGGTGCCGCGATGGCGGACGACCACGTTGGTACGCCCGGGCTCGGCCTCGAGGAGCTCGGGGCGATAACCGACCTCCGCGAGCTCGCCTGCGAGGAAGTCGGCGCAGATCCGCTCGTTGCCCGGCGGGTTCGTCGTGTCCATGCGCAATAGCGCCTGACAGATTCGCTTCGCCTCGTCGGCGAGCTCGGGCCATCCCTGCGTGCTGCGAGCCGTGCTGGTCACGATGGCACTGTACTAGAGCGATCATCGCTCTGTCCGCATCGCAGCGCGCTCGGTCGGCGCGGGGATGCTCTGCGAGCGAGGCCGAATCGGTTCCTCGAACCACCGAGCGTGCGCTCGGCATGACGCCACGTGGACGGGAGGCGTCGATCGGCTACGCGCGCGCACGCTTGGTCTGGAGCGCGATCGTTCCGAGCACTGCGACTTCTGCTTCGCGCCGCGTAGCACCGATCGAGAGTGTCCGTACCCCGACGACGCGACGGGTCGATCGTGAGCGCTGACAAGGAAATCAGCTCGATCCCGATCCGACCCGGGCTGGTGCTCGCGAGGTCGCCCCCGAACCCGACGCGACGGAATCGCCCATGGTCGAGCGCTCGGGAACACGTCGTGTTCGACGTTCTGCGAACGTGTTGCGCCACGAACAGGCACTGGCGCACGTCTCGCGCACGTTGCCGTGTCGGCCATCGATCTCCGCGGCACGTCGCTTGCTACTTCAGCAGCTCAGAGAACACCACAGGTAGACCCATGTTGATGCCAGCTGTCTCGCGCTACATGACCAAGCAACCGTGGACCATCGAGCGCTCGGCGTCGCTCGCCCAGGCGCATCAGCTGATGCGAGAGCACGGCATCCGGCACCTACCGGTGCTCGACAACGGCCGACTCATCGGCATCGTGAGCGTGGGAGATCTTCACTTGCTCGAGACGATCGCCGACTTCGAGCTCGATTCGGTCGACGTCGGCGAGGCGATGACCGAACACCCGTGCATCGTCACCGGCGACATGGCGCTCGACGAGGTGGTCGAGATCATGGCCGAGCACAAGTATGGTTCGGTGATCGTGATGGGGCGCGAGGGCGTCGAGGGAATCTTCACCGCGGTCGATGTATGTCGAACGCTCGTGGACGTGCTGCGACGTACCGTCAGCTGATCGCGTCGCCGGTGACCTTGTAGATCCTGCCGCGGTCGCCGGAGGTCGGTGGTGCGTGTCAGTGGCGCTCGTTCCGATCATCGATCGCACACGGGTACGAGATCTTCGGCGTTGGTCCTGGCCGTCCAGAGCGCCGAACTTCGGATGGCGACACCACTCCGCCCATGGTGGCAAGGCCGGGCTCGTTGCATGCAAGGGTGACCTTTGATGGCGGAGTGGGCATGGATCGCTTCGGCCATCGCGATCAACGGCGCGGTGGCGCTGGTCGCCGGGCTCATCCCCGAGACGTGGCTCGCGAAGAGACGTGCGGGACTGATCGGATTCGCAGCTGGGACGCTGCTCGTCGCCGCCTTGCTCGACATCCTGCCCGAGGCGATCCAGGCGCGCGGGCCCGAGGCACTCTGGTGGTGCACCGGCAGCTTCATCGTGGTCGCGTTCGCCGAGTGGACGCTCTCTGGCCACGTCCATCGTCACGGCGGTGGAGCGCCAGCGTCGGTGCCACCGTTGACCCTGCTCGGCTCTGACGCGCTCCACAACATCAGTGACGGCATGGCGATCGCCGCAGCGTTCCTGATCTCCGTGCCGCTCGGGGTGGTGACCTCGCTCGCCGTGATCGTCCACGAGGTTCCCGAGGAGGTGGGCGATTACGTGCTGCTCCGTGCTGCGGGTGTCACCAAGCGGCGCGCGTTGCTCGCGCTCGCCGGTGTGCAAGCAACCGCCGCACTCGGTGCACTCGGCATCCTCGTGGCGGCCGCGCAGACTGCGAGCCTCGCCGGGATCGCACTCTCGATCGCGGCGGGGACGTTCCTGTTCATCGCGGCGACCGACTTGTTGCCCGACGTGCTGCGCAAGGACGCCACCCGCCATGATCGTACCGAGTCTGTCGTCGGCTTCGGGCTGGGAGCTGTGGTGGTCGCGATCCAGGCGGCGTGGTGAGCGCAGGGCAGGTCCTCGCTAGCCGGGTGGCATGCACGTCGGTGTTCGCTCGCGAAGCGAGGTGCCGGCACGGCGGTCCGAGGGAGGACGAACCGCCGCACCGGCGAAACGGGCCCGCCGGTCGAGCTGAGCGACACGACCGACGGCTGAGCAGGTGGTTTCCGCGACGCTTGGCGAAGTTCTCCGCCGGCCGGCGATGGCGAACCGGCCGACGGAGAGGAGATCGTTCTTCGCGACGCTCGAAACGTTCTCCGCCGGCGGCGATGGCGAACCGGTCGACGGAGAGGAAATGATTCCCGGAGAGTCCGGTAGAGCTCTCCGCCGGCCGGCGATGGCGGACCGGCCGACGGAGAGGAGAGGTTCCCACCAGGCGCGCCGGCGCACGGTGCGACCGGCGGAGCACGTCCACCGGATGCAATGACGCAGATGCGACCACGTGGGAGTGCAGCTCACCGCTTCGCGACGAGCGTGGTATCGCCCTTGATGTCGAGGAACGGTTCGAGCCGCTTGAACGTCCGGTAGCCGAATCCCTTCACGCGCCGGAGGTCCGCGATCCGCTTGAACCCGCCGTTCTTCTTGCGCCACACGACGACGCGCTCGGCCTTCGAGGGTCCGACCGTGGGCAGCAGCATCAGCTGATCCTCGGTGGCCGTGTTGAGGTTAAGCCTGCCGGCAACTTCCTTCTTCGGCGCCTTCGGTGCCCGTTCGTCGTCGAGATCCGACGCGACGGGCTTGGTCGCGAGTTGTCCGGTGGGTTTCGCGACGGTGGGCGCCGCGGGAGCCGCGATCGCGGACGTCATCCAGGTACCGCCCATGGCGAGCACGAGTGCGACGAGCGCCACGAATGGCGCGGACCGATGGGTGAGCTTCGAGATCGAGATGGACATGATCGTTTCCTTTCAGAGCAAGTCAGGGGCCCCGCGCGATCGCAACGAACCAGATCGCGCGACGCAGGTGGATCAGAACGGGATCGGTTGGTCGCGCGGGACGCTCGGCCGGCTCGATGAGCTCGATGGGCTCGATGGGCTCGACGAGCCCACGGCACCGGCGCGATTCGAGTCGCGCTTGCGCAGGTCCTCCTCGTCGAGCTCGCGGAGCTGGAACTTCCATTCGCCCCGAGGGAGCGCGTCCAGGATGACGTTGATCGAGTCGTCCTTGTTCGTGAACGCCGACCCGCAGCGCATCCAGTACGTTCCCCCGTCCTTCTTGGGGAGCATGCTCAGCACCTTGTACATTCGCTTCTGCAACACGACAGTCTCCTTCCGACGCGCGTTGAGATCGCGTCGACGCAACCCTCGAGCAACTGCGATGCCACGCGTAACCGCGCGAACGCACTTGGCTCGGCGTCCGGGATTTCCAGCCCGCGGACAATTCGTCCGCCGGCCGGACAAACCCGGACGTCGTCGCTCGGCGGCGAGGCGCGGCCGGCTAACGGAAGAAGAACTTGTCGAACGCGCGCCGCATCGGTCCAGGTCCCTTCGGCGGGTGATAGTTCTCGTTCGACCGCGCGAGCCGCGCGTTCGGATCGACGCCGTAGATCACGTAGAGCGACAGTAGATCGTGAACCAGCGCGGAGATGCCAGTCGATTGCAGGTCGTACGAGAGGCAATAGCTGTCCGGCTTGTTCCGGATCATCGCCTTCGCCACGATCATCATGATCTGCGAATCGATCAGCTCGCCGTTGCCGTCGAGGTACTGCTTGTAGCTGAAGAAGCGATCCTCGAACGCGACGTCCGGTGCGCCCTGCGCCTCGGTCTTCGTCGGTGCGCGCATGGTCTGGATCGTCGCGTACTCGTGGTTGATATACGCGGCGATCGTATTGCTGTCGTCCTGCTTGTCGTACTCGGCAAACCGCCGGAACGAGTCGGAGAGCACCTTCGGGTTTCCGTAGGCGCCGGTGATCAAGTAGTAGAGCAACGCGCCGAGCGAATAGATGTCGGCTGGACGACCGACGGCCTTGAGCACGCGTCCGCGGACGTTGAGCTCGTCGGGCTCGGCGAACGGTCGGTCGAGCAGGATCTTCTTGTGCACCCGATCGGCGGCCACGATCGAGTACTGCTCGTGGCGGTTGAACAGCGAGAACGTGTCGTTCTTGAAGATGTCGATGTAGAAGTCCTCGAAGAACTCGACCTCCGGCGATCCCTGCGTGCAGTTCACCAGCAACTCGAACGTGTTGGTCTCTTGCTCCGGGCTCTGGAAATACAGCGTTCCGGGGACCGACTGGAATCGCGTCGGCGGTGCATCGGCCTCGGGGGCGAGCTTGCTGACGTTGAAGTCCGCCAGCTTCACCCTCATCTGCGAGCCGCGCAGCGCCGGATCCGGCAACTTGATGAGGATGTTCGCCGGCTTGATATCGCGGTGCGAGATGTTGCGAACCAGGTGCGCGTACTCGACCGCGGTCGCGACCGGGAGCACGTAGTCGAGCACGCGGAAGATCCGCTCGGACATCGACACGGCGAGCAGGTCGTCGCGTCGCCGCTTGTGGCGCGCACCCTTGAGGCGCTCCTCGAGCGACAGATCGAGCAGCTCGAGGATCATGAAGTCGTTCACGAGCTTGTCGCGCGCGGCCGGTGGAATGAACGCTTCGCTGCAGCCCGGACTGCCGGCCTCGCCCGAGCCGAGCAGCTCGACGATGTTCGGGTGCCCCTGCACGCGCTCGAGGATCTCCTTCTCGAGCTGGAACCGCATCAGGTCATCGCCGACCACGCCACGCTGCAAGCACTTGATCGCCACCGGACGGCGAAGCGCCGTCTTCGATTCCAGCCAGCGCTCCTCGCCCAGATACGCCTTCGCGAAGCGGCCGGCGCCGAGCTCGATCGGCTCGCCGGTCTCGTCGACGACGAACGACCAGACGCGATTGCGCGTCACGTAGCTGTCGTTTCCTTGCACCATCATCGGCGCAACTGGTGGCGTCATCTGCGATCCGAACGCGAACGCTACGGGTGCCTCATCGGTCGGAACTTCGACGACGAACTCCTCGGGAGGAGCCATGGTCATCGAGTCGTATGCTCCGGTAAATTCGGGTTTCTCTGTCACGTCCCTCTCCACGCACCGGCCGCGGGACAACAGCACGCCCCGGATCCGTTCTGCAATGCAGCGTGGTCACGTGTACTGAATTGAGATGTAGCCCGTTGCGTACCAAACCCATCATCGTAAGCGGTTTTGGTGAGCATGGTGACAACGATCGTGGGAGTCGATCTCGACAAGCCGTCGTCACCGACGAGGAATCGCGATCACACTACGAGCGATCGTGGTCGAGGGATCGAGGCGTCGCGATCTCGGGCTAACGTCCGAGCGCGACGTCGAGCTTGGCCGACCTTGCGGCCTCGACCTTGACGTTGCGATGCACCACGATCGGCGCGCCGTACTTGATCGCGCCGAGGCTGTCCTCGGCGAGCGGTGCCTGCCAGATCGTGACGTCGTAGGTCCCGGGAGCCAGCTCGTCGATCCGGAACCTGCCGCGATCGTCGGTGATCGCGTAGTACGGCGTGTCGAGCGCGAGCACCCACGCCGAGGCCAGCGAGCCGTCCTCGGCGTCGATGCGGGTCACGCCGGGTAGCACCTGCATGCTCGCGCGTCCGCCCTCCTGGACGTCGAACGTCCTGGGCGATGCGGGAGGGGTGGTGACCCGGACGCGCGCTTGCTTGGCGTCGCCGTGGATCGAGAGCGCGGCAGGTAGCGGCGTGACGATCTGAACCGTCGGCACCAGCGCGCAGCTTCGCTTGACGATCAGCCCACCCACGCTCGCGGGCTTGCCGTCGTTTGGCAACGTGCGGCCGACCTGCACTCGCTCGATGTAGACGAGGACGTCTGCGATCCCGCGATCGGAGCCGACCCGCATGACGTCGATCGGGCCGCACGTCGTCGTGCGCTTGCCCGGCACCGCGCCACGCCAGCTCACCACGCCCTCGATCGCGCCGGACAGACCGACGACCTGGTTGTACCTCGGCGTCCGATTGACCGACGGGTACTGCCATTGCGGCACCACGAAGCTCGCGTAGCCCGAGCCGCCGTACGGGTCGCCGCCGTAGGCGCTGTCAGACTCGTCGGGGTCACCGTGGCCCGAGGGTTTTTCGGACCGCCGCGCCGACGTCGAGAACACATCATCGTCGGACTGGTCGGACGTCATGAACCGCGCCGAGGCGGTCGCCAGATTTCCGTGACCGTCGTCCTTGTCCGTACCGGCCGGAAACAGCTTCGGGGCCGAGCTGCCACACGCGCCGACGAGGCCGGCGATCACCGCGAGGCGCATGCGATCAGGATGCCGTGTCACCCGCCATCAGGCAAACGTCACGGTGGGGGGACCCGGTAATACGAGTCCAGCTGCTGGGCCGCCACGGCCATGAGCTGTCGCATGTCGGCGATCGAGATCGATGTCGTGTACGACACGCGGGGTCCGGTCCGCGCAAACGACAGGTTCGCGACGACGTGCACGGCGGCCTTGCCGAGGACCCGCTCGTAGATCGAGCTGCCGGTGATTCGCTGCTGGACCCCCTGCGCCGCGGTGACAAACTCGGTGGCGGCGGCGTCACTCGCGAACCGGATGTTGCCGCGCACGAGCCAGCCCTGCTTGACGAGCTCGAGCGCGAGCGAGATCCGGTCGGGCAGTGGCGCGCTCTTGATGCCGAGCATGAACTCGTAGTCGCCGAGCTCGACGCGTTGACCGCCGAGCGACAACGTCAGCACGAGCGCCGGCCCGCGCGGATCGCCGGACTCCGTCTCGATCTTGCGAATCCCCGCGAGCCACGGCGGGAGCTTGGCCGTCGCCTCGACGCCGTCGAGGGTGCCGGGTGCCGCTGCGGTGAGCCCGGTGACCTCGCCGGGCTGCGCGAACAGGAACCAGCCCTTGAACGGCGACAGGAACAGCCGCTTGTCGCCGGGGAACACCTTGCCGGTGCGCCTCCCGAGGAGCCCGCCCTTCGAGGGTGACCACGCGATCGCGGTGGTCGCACCGAGGAAATCTCGCAGCGCGCCCCGTCCGAGCCGGGTGCGCGCGACCAGGGTCGTCGCCGTTGCATCACGCGGGCGCGGCGTCGAGATGACGAGCGTCTCGAGCTTCTCGTAGATCTTCGCGTCGCGAGGGCCGAACAGCACGCGGTAGTCCGGCATCGGACGCAGCAGTCGCTCGGTCTGCGCGGCCCACTCGGTACCCCGCAGGCGATCGAAGCGGATCAGCGCGGTCACGGTGTGCCCGGCCGGAAAGTAGGCGAGCAGATTCGCGGCCGTGCCGGCTGTCGTCGGAGCCCCGTCGACCCCGGGCTCGGTCGTCACACCGGGGATGCCAGAGCCCGAGCCAGCCTCGATCGCGAGGGCACCGGAACCGACGCCACTGCCAGCTCCGGATCCCGAGCCCATCCCCGAGCCCTCCGCCGTCGCCACCTGCGTCGCATCCCCGGTCGCGCCGGCGTCTCCCACGGCAACCTCGACCGCATCACCGGCTCCGGCGTCGGCCGCCGCGATCACCGGTCGCCCGCCATCGTCGGACGTGGCGATCTCCTCGGCATCGACCCCGGCGTCCGCGAGCGCGATCAGCGGCTCTGCATCGACCGGCGCGTCGACCCCCGCATCGATCGCCGCATCGGGCCGTGACCGTGCATCGGGAGGGGCATCCGGCGGCGCGTCGACCCCCGCATCGACCCCGGTGCCTTCGCCCGGCGACGGGGTCGAGCTCGCCTGCTCGGCCTCGTCCGTCCGGGCGGCACGATCCGCTTCCTGCAGTCTCGCGACCTCCGCCGGCAACGCCTCGACGGGCGGCGGCGCCGGCGCGAGCTCGATGTCGACGAGCTCGACCCTGTGTCGCTCCGGCGGCTCGACGACCAGCCAGCCGATCACCACGAGCACGACGTGAATAGCCGCCGAGATCGCGAGTGCGACTCCGATCGCAGGCCTTTGAATCACGAGGGGTTGCACGATTCTCGACGAGCGACCATGCCCGCAGTAGCATCCTGCCATGACCGAGTCCAGCGAGCGCGAGCTCACGGCCGACGAGGTCGCCTACATAGCGGCCGCGCGGGACAAGGCGTTCGTGCTCTACGAGGGCGTCCGTACGCCGCATCGCAGCTGTGGCATCGCCCTCGCCGAGACCTTCGGGCTCCCGACTCCCGGCTATCAGGCGCTTCGCCGCGGCGGCATCACCGGCAAGGGCTTGTGCGGCGCGATCCGGGCAGGCGAGCAGGTCCTCGGCGAGCTCCTCGGCGATCCCGACCCGACCGGTCCGGTGACTCCCGCGCTCCGCTCCGCCGTCGGGTGGTACCAGCTCGCCTGGCAACGCAGGCTCGTTCCCGACGAGCCCGACATCATCTGCGACCATCTCGTGCGCAAGCACGGCGACTTTGCGGGTGCGGCCCGCAAGGCGTTCTGTACGAGCCTCGCGGCGGACGTCGCGTCGCTCACCGCCGAGGCACTGTGCCGGTTCGCGTCGTCGCGCCCCGCGATCACGCCCGTCCTACTTGCAGGGGAATCATGAAGCTCACCAAGGATCAGGTCGCATCGGTGGTCATGGAGGCGTCGCAGAAGATGGGCGACCCGAACTACTCCGCCGTCATGGTCGGCGGCTTCGTGCAGAGCCAGACGCCGGTCGCGCAGTTCATCAGCGCCCACGAGCGCGAGCTCGGCGGCGCCGACATGATCGTCAACGTCATCTTCCACTGCGCCCTCGTCGCGCAGTGCTTCCAGCGCGCCGGCAGCAAGATCCGCACGCTGTCGTACGAGGATCTCGACTTCGCCGCGCGAGGCGAGCCGCTGGCCCGCCTCGAAGCAGCGCAGCTCCCGCTCCACGAGTTCATCAAGGCGAACATCGAGAACGAGGAAGCTCAGAAGATCGTCGCGATGATCGCGCTCGCCATCGACGGCATGTCCTGATCGACCGTGAATCTCGGTCGTGGTTCGTGCCTGCTTGCCCGCGGGCCACCCGACCCGGCGCGGTCGTGTTAAGCCTCCCGCCATGCCGAATCCAACCGCGACGTTCGAGACCTCGCTCGGTAGCTTCACCGCCGAGATCTATCAGGACAAGATGCCCATTTCCGCGGGCAACTTCATCAAGCTGGCGCAGATGGGGTTCTACAACGGGCTGCACTTTCACCGCGTGATCAAGGACTTCATGATCCAGTTCGGGTGCGAGCACTCGAAGGATCCGAACAGCCCGCGGTGCGGTACCGGTGACTCGCCGCTCGGTCGCATCCAGGACGAGCATCCGGCGGCATACAAGATCTCGAACGAGCCGGGTACGTTGTCGATGGCAAACACCGGCCGTCCGAACACGGGCGGCGCGCAGTTCTTCATCAACACCGTCGACAACAGCCGCCTCGACTGGTTCAGTCCTGGCGAGTCGAAGCATCCGGTGTTCGGAAAGGTCACGTCGGGGATGGACGTCGTGAAGAAGATCGAGACCACGCCGACGGCACCCGGGGACCGCCCGAAGACGCCGGTCAAAATGATCAAAGTTACCGTTCAGGAGTGAGGCATCTGACCGCGGGAGCGCGCGGTCCAAGCAGCCGATGCGGCTCGTAGTCGCGGTGTTCGTGCTGGCGACGGCGGCCATTGCCGTTGCCGCACCCGCGCGCACGATCCGCGGCGTCGTGACCCGCGAGGGCTCGCCGAATCCGATCGCGGGCGCATCGGTCTTGACCGAGCGCGGCGCGATCGCGGTCACCGACGTCGATGGCTACTTCACGATCGAGGTGATCGACAAGGACCGCGAGCTCACCGTGGTCGCGAACGGTTACCAGATGCGCACGGTGCGGATCACCGAGGGCACGAACCGGATCGAGCTCGCGGCGGCGTCGGGATCCGAGGTCATCGAGGTGGTCGGCAAGGCGCCCGAGCAGACCAAGCCGCTCAGCTACCAGCTCACCGTCGACGAGATCCGCTCGATCCCCGGCGCCGGCAACGACATCCTGCGCGCCGCGACGGTGCTACCCGGCGTGGCGCGGATCCCGTTCTCGTTCGGCGGGCTCGTGCTCCGTGGCATGTCGCCGCGCGACACCACGGTCTACCTCGACGGCGTCGAGGTGCCGATCGCGTTTCACTTCGGCGGCATCACGTCGTTCTACCCGAGCGGGATGCTGTCGGACCTGAACGTCACCGCCGGTGGTTACGACGCGTCGTACGGTCGCGCGGCGGGCGGGCTCGTCACGCTGTCGACCCGCGAGCCGCGCACCGATCGCTGGCGGATGGGCGGCTCGATCGGGCTGTTCGATTCGTCGATCCAGGCGGAGGGGCCGTGGCAGGGCGGCGGGATCCTGATCGGCCTGCGCCGCTCGTACCTCGACCGGATCGTGGATCCGTTCGTCGCGGAGGACGCTCCGCTGCCGAGCTACTACGACTTCCAGATCCGCACCTCGTGGGGCGATCCTCGCAAGCGCGGCCGCATCACGCCGGTGATCTTCAGCTCGATCGACCGGGTCGCGAGCGACGAGATCGCGCTGACGTCGTTGTTCGTGCGCGTCGCGGTGCCGTATCTGCGACAGCGCGGACCGACCACGCTACGCATCGTGCCGTGGGTCGGCACGAACCGGTTGACCTTCACCGAGCAGGCCGATTTCGATGACGAGGAGTCGAGCTTCTCGCGGCCGTTCTACCCCGCCGGAGTCCGCGCCGAGCTGCTGCGCGACTACACGTGGGGCCACCTGCGTGGCGGCGCCGAGCTCGAGAGCGGGTACCTCGCCCAGACGCAGATCAACATCGAGGGCGAGGAAGGCTTCGGCGGCAACACCACGCTCGCGTGGAACGATCTCGCGCTGTGGACCGAGGCGCGCTGGAAGCTCGACGGCGAGCGCTTCGCGGTGAAGCCCGGGCTGCGCGCCGAGGTGTACGGACTGACCCGCGAGCTCGTCGTCGATCCGCGCCTCAACATCCATCAGCAGCTGACGCCGAAGCTCACGCTACGTCAGGCGATCGGCCGCTTCCACCAGCCGCCCACGCCGGGCGACGTCGATCCCGTCGATGGCAACCCGCGGCTCGACAGCTCGTACACCGATCAGCTCTCGCTCGGCATCGACACCGAGCTCCCCGAGGAAGTGCTCGCGTCCATCACCGCGTACTACAACTACGGCCGCGGACTCGGCGTGAAGGTTCGCAACCCACGACCCGGCTCCGAGATGCCGGAGCCAAACCTCGGCGGGCTCGGCCCGACGTTCGAGCTGCTGCTCGAGAAGCAGCTAGGGTTCGCGATCTATCGCGAGGGAATCGGCCGCGCTCGTAGCTACGGCCTCGAGGTCCTCGTCAAGCGCAACGTCGGCAGGCTGTTCACGCTGCTGTCGTACACGCTGGCAAAATCGGAGCGCACCGACGATCCGCGCGTGCTGGTAGGGTGGCGGCCGTTCGAGCTCGACCAGCGTCACAACCTCCAGCTCGCGGCCTCGATCCAGCTCAAGAACTGGCGGCTCGGCGCACGTGTGCAGATCGTCTCGGGGAATCCGTACACGAGGGAGCGCCTCGACATGGACGGCAACATCGTCGCCGACGCACCGTTTGGCGCGAGACTTCCCCCGTTCTTCTCGCTCGACCTCCGCGCCGATCGGCGATGGCATCGCTGCTGGGGCGACATCGTGTTCTACATCGATGTCCAGAACGCCACGAACCGCCGCAACGTCGAGGGTCGCGAGCTGGGCTTCGAGGACTTCTCGTCCATGCCGATCGAGCAGGACATCCGTGGCTTGCCGATCATCCCGTTCATCGGGGTCGAGTTTCGTCCGTTGATCTGAAGCGATCAGGCCTCTCCCATCCTGCCGAGCTTGCGGAGCTCTTCGAGCTGATTTCGTAGCTGCATCTCTTCGAGGTAATCGCGAAGCCCGGGACGAGCTTCGATGTACGCGGACCATGCACCCTTCATGAACGCGTCGACATCGAGGCCATTCTCGACGCACAGGAGGGCCGCCTGCGCGAGCAGGTCGCCGACCTCTCTCTGCCAGGGTTGCTGCGCTGGAGTTTTTTCGTCTGGATCATGCACGGCTGACTCCTGATCCTTACCGAAAGCATCCGGCGTGCCGTTGGCAACCCGCGAATGGGTAGGTCGGTGACTAGCCAGATCGTCGGGTTCGGGCTGACTCCTCAGCCCTCGGTGATCAGCAAGCACCGCAGCAACTCGGCCACTCCCCACGCCTGAGCGATACAACCGCCCGGAGTGTACGGAGACTCGGCGTCGAACACCTCGCCTACAGAACCAACGCAGGATTCCCCGAGGTGCGCGATCAGCCCGTCGAGCGCCCGGCGCGCACCAGCGAGATCGTCGGGGTGCACGCGAAGCCGCGCGTCGACATAAGGGCCGATCAGCCAGCTCCATACAGTCCCTTGATGATAGGCAGCGTCGCGCGTCAGCAGGTCTCCGTGATAGCTCTGCTTGTAGTCCGTTTCCGATCGCGCGAGGGAGCGCAGCCCGACGGGGGTGAGTAGCTCCCGCTCGACGACCCCGAGCACCGACGACCAGCGCTCGGGTGCGAGCACCGCGTGTGGCAAGGAGATCGCGAGCAGCTGATTCGGACGGCACGAGGGGTCGTCGCCGTGCGCTCCATCGACGACGTCGTAGAGGGATCCGCCGGCGTCGTTCCAGAACCGGCGTGCGAACGAGGCCTGCACCTTGTCGGCCGCAACTCGCATGCGATCGGCGGCGGGATGATCGATGGCTCCTTCGAGCCAGCCCTCCATGAGGCGTAGGGCGTTGTACCAGAGCGCATTGATCTCGACCGCCTTGCCACGACGAGGCGTGACGACCCAGTCGCCGGCCTTCGC
>Ga0299915_10000039_pt1 | contig 96355 bp, 78 predicted proteins | sample RVTome_13_FD_200263 | JGI IMG/M metagenome (GOLD analysis project Ga0299915, IMG submission 200263) | Soil microbial communities from uranium-contaminated site in the Upper Colorado River Basin, Wyoming, United States - RVT92D227 (version 2) ...
CGAAATTCCGATCCCCTCCGGTGCGGATTTGCTCAAGAATCATCATTTGAATATGCGGTCAGGTGAGGACACCTGACCGCAAGAAAAAGTCATCGTTTGTAGGTGGCATGGGCATCTTGCCCATGATTGGATTTGGCACTGGCTGGAAGCCCGTGCGACGGATTGCTGAAAACACGGGGAGACGCCCGCGTGACACTATATCAATTTCTTATCGCTCATGCTTACGTATGACTCTCCCGCCACCACGATGTGGTCCACCAGCTCAATCCCCAGAATTCGACCCGCTTCTTGGACTTTTTTCGTCAGAAGCACGTCCTCGGGAGACGGTTCCGGATCGCCGGATGGATGGTTATGGGCAAGGATAATCGCCGATGCATAGCATTTCAAGGCAGGCAGGAACACGTCTCGACCATGCACAGTAGATGTCGTCAGGCTCCCCAGCGCCAGCACTTCGTCCAGCAGCAAATTGCCGCGAGTATCCAGATATAGACCTCGCAGATGCTCTTTTCTCAGGCTACCCAAATCGTGCAGATACTTAAATACGTCGTCGCTGTTATTCAACACGACTTCCTGTTGCCGGGTGGGTGACAGGAAACGCCTGCCCAACTCGAAAGCCGCTACCAAACGGATTGCCTGGCGCCGGTCGATTCCGAAGTCACTCACCAATTTCCGGGGTGTGGTTTCGTGAGCCAATGCGACCGATCCATACTGCCCGATCATCTGCTGACACGCTTTCAGCACCAACTTGGCGGGCTTCTCATCGGACAGGAGCACCGACAGCAAGCCTATGTCCGTCATGGCTTCCGCACCGTCCGACCATATCAGCTTCCAGGGATCGTTTTCGATCGGTCCTTCTTCGTGCTCTTCGGGCGCTTCCGGCAACGATAGTTCCGCGGCTTCCAACTTGGGCTGCTCAGTACTCCGCGATTTGAAAAGCTCAGTCGCAGGTTTGCGCTTGACGCCGGAGAATATGCGGATGGGCAGATCCATCTTGGATCGTTTCGAGAAGGCTTGCAGCAGATCCTCAATCCCCTTGCGCGCTGGCGGATCAATCCCCGCCTCAAGAATCGCAGGCAGGAAACTGTGCTTGAATGTCTCCCGCACCCAGGCGCTTGGCAGCCAATCATGTGCGTCGCTGCCCAGGTCTTCCAGGGAATTGTGCATTCGGATGTGGTGGATGTCGCACTCCTTCAGTACGAGATTGATCTCGTCCGGGGACACGATTTGCTTAGCTACTTTTGGGGGCAACGACGACAAGACGTCTTTCCACATCTTAGTCAGCTTAACCGTGCTGCCCATAGATCGTTCGAAGAAGGGCAGCGGCTCGATAATCAGAACACGTCCCCGCGGCTTCAAGACCCGCAGCCCTTCCCGAAGCCAAGCCTGCCAATCGATATGCGGAAACAGGAAATTCAGCGAAAATAAGCCCTCGAAATAGCCCGGATCCCAGGGAAACGGCGGTCGATCCAGCTCGGCATGTCGTGCATTGAGCAGGGTCGATAGATCAGCAGCTTGTGTGGGAGGGCGATACGTCGTGTTCAACACCACCACATCCTCATACCTTCCCGCCACATGACGAATAAGCCCCAATGACACATCCCCAAGCACTAATGCCCGCCTTCCACTCAGTGGAGACCAGATGGTGCTCATGATAACCGCCTATGATACAGTGAGGAATAGTCGGGTCCCAGATCACGACACCTGCCGGATGCAGGCAAGCTGGAACCCGCCGGGAATCAGTGAACTTTGGTGCCGGGACGGCATGGTTTGTCCAGAACGACCAGCGCCAGGTCATCACCGTCCACGGCAGCCAAAAGCATGCCGTTAGAATCAATGCCCCGAATCTTGGCAGGCGCCAGATTGGCAACTACGACTACCTGACGCCCCACCAGGTTCTCCGGAAGATACTTTTGAGCGATCCCTGCCACAATGACCCGTTTGTCCTCGCCGATACTGATCTCCATCTTCACAAGATTCTTCGTGTCGGGGACTCGTTCAGCGGACAAGATGTCTGCCACGCGTAAGTCCATTTTCTGGAATTCCTGAAAGGTAATCATAGTGCCCTCTTCCGTTGGTCTTTGCGATGCCGCCACTGGTGGCGGCGACTCCTCGACTGCTTGTGCCTCGATTCGGGGAAAGAGATGCGATCCAAGCTCTATAGGAAGCCCGGACTGCAGCATGCCCCATTTCGACTGTTCGATCCACAACGGCGAACCATCAATATGCCACCCCAGTTGTTGCAATAACGCCGACATCTTGTTCGGCATGATGGGGTGCAGAAACACCGCGGCAATGCGGAGCGATTCCAAGGCGTTGTACAGAACGCCGCCCGCCCGAGACTTGTCGAATTTCCATAATTTGAACGGAGCCGTCTCCTCTATATATCGGTTGATTCGCCGCACTAATTGCATTACCTCCCAAATCGCCTGGTGCAGCCTGACATGATCGATATGCTCGATGACGGTCGCATGCAGCCGTTCCGCCTGCTCTTTCAGCGGATTGCCCATGCTGTCGTCATAAGGCTCCGGAATCCTGGAATCGTACGCCGACTTCACCATATTGACCAGACGACTCAGGAGATTGCCCAGGTCGTTCGCCAGATCGGAATTGATCCGTGTGACAATATTATCTTCCGTGAATTGAGCGTCCAACCCGAGCGTCATGTCCGCCATCAAGTAATATCGCACCGCATCAGGTCCGTATTTTTCGAACAGCGGCAGAGGGGCAACCATGTTCCTCAGCTTCCCGGACATGAGCGACTTGGAGATCTTTCCTTCCACCGTTTTCCAATAACCGTGGACGGTCAAATGCTTGTACGGAGGGATACCGGCGGCTTTCAACATGGTGGGCCAATAGATGCCGTGAGGCTTCAGGATGTCTTTGGCGATCAGGTGCTCTGCCTCGTCCCAGTACCGGCGGAATCGATCTTCGTCGGGATATCCGATACCGGTCAGATAGTTGATCAAGGCATCGAACCACACGTAGCAGACGTGATCCGGATCGAAAGGCAGCGGGATTCCCCATGACAAGCGCTTCTTAGGGCGCGAGATCGACAAGTCACCGATGTCATCCTTCAGCGTGGAGAGGACCTCGTTTCTATATCGTTCCGGGCGTATGAAGTCCGGATTGTCGTGGATATAGTCGATCAACCACTGCTGGAATTTCGACATCCGGAAGAAGTAGTTACCCTCTTTGACTCGTTCCGGAGCCGTCTTGTGGTCGGGACACAACCCTTCCACCAACTCCTTCTCGGTCAGGAATCGTTCGCAGCCAACACAGTACAGCCCTTCGTATTCCCCGAAGTAGATGTCGCCCTGGTCGTGCACTTTCTGCAAAATCGAGGTGACGACCTTGACGTGTTCGGGGTCAGTCGTGCGGATGAAGCGGTCGGGCGATAGCCCCAATGCATGCCACACGGTGCGGAACTCCCGAGAGACGTCGTCCACGTATCCTTGAGGAGTTTTTCCCACTGCAGCAGCGGCTCGGGCAATTTTCTCGCCGTGCTCGTCGGTGCCTGTCAGGAAGAAAGTATCCTGCCCCATCGCCTGGTGGATTCGGGCGAACACGTCGGCAAGGACCGTCGTATAGGTATGACCTATGTGCGGCTCGGCATTGACGTAATAGATTGGGGTGGTGACGTAATAGGCTGGCTTCATTTGCCGGTATTCTCCTGATTCCCGGGGCGTCGTTTCCGCGGAATCACTTCTGCGACAGTTTGCCCCGGCTGGTATCGGTATTCGCGGCGGAAGACATCGTAAGGCAGTTCCTCGATTTCCTCGTCCGGAAATCGGATTGTAATGATCTTCTTGAACACGTCAATCTTGTCGATTTCCCCCACATCTTGGCGCAGGAACCCTTCGATTCTTGACTCCACGGGAGGAAACTGCGACAACATCTCCCGGTAGAAGTCCAGCTCATATCTGAGGCAGCATTTCAATCGCCCGCAGACCCCCGACAGCTTCTGAGGATTCAGCGACAGATTCTGCTCTTTGGGCATCTGGGTCGTGATGGGCAAGAATTCGGTAATCCAGGTAGTGCAGCACAATTCCAAGCCGCAGATGCCATAGCCGCTGAGTTTCCTGGTCTCGTCGCGGGCGCCGATCTGGCGAAGGTCGATCCGGGTGCGGAAATATCCCGCCAGATCCTTCACCAAAGCGCGGAAATCCACTCTGCCGTCCGCGGTGAAGAAGAAGGTCACTTTCCGTCCGTCGAACTGGTATTCCACGTCCACTAACTTCATTTCCAGCCCGTGCTGTTTGACCATAGATTGGCAGATTTTCAGCGCCTCCTTCTCCTTCTCCCGATTCTCCTCCAATCGTTTCAAATCTTCTCCCGAAGCCTTCCTCACGATGGAATATTCCGGGGGTTCCACCGCCTCGTCGCATGGGCGGCGCCCGATGAAGGACACGATCCCCATGTCCATACCCCGCTCCACCTGCACCACAGCCCAATCCCCGACTTTGAACGGAAATTCCATCGGATTGGAAAACGCGTCTCGGCGAAGTCCCTTGAATTCTATCTCTATGATGTTCAGTGCTGTGCTCATGATCTATGTCCGCAATGTTTCTGATTTTTTTCGGTGGAACCGTCGGTGCAGATCGTAGCCCAGGGTCGTCAAAACCAGGCTGGGTATGACATTCCCCTCGATGTCGGCGATCGCCTGCTCCACCATTATCACAAAATCCGCCAGGTCATCTTGTGTCACCGTCTTGGCGAATTTCAACACGGCATCTCGGTCACCTGCCAATTCCAGTGTGCCGCCTGATTCGCTGCTTTTCGACGTCCAAGCGTCGTGCAGGAAACTCAACAGCGACTTCAAAGCATCCTCGATCTCGCTCACCGACTGCCTCTGCGTCATCCCGGCAACGCAGTGATGCACGTCCAACGCATTTCCGGTGTAAGCGGCTCGCAGGAAACCCAGAGCATCATCCCGCTGAAAAACGGCATCATCATTCAGAAGCATCTGGGCGCGGTGGAAACTCCCGTCCGCCAATCGTGCGACCACGCGGGCTCGGTTCGGGTCCGCCCCATTTCGGGACACTAACGCCGCTTCGATGGCAACAGCCGGCAGCGAAGGGAATTTGACCACCTGGCACCTCGATCGAATCGTGGGCAATAACGAGGTGTCGGTCGTCGCAGTCAAGATGATGTACGTATTGAGAGGTGGCTCTTCCAGAATTTTCAAAAGCGACACCTGCGCGTCATCGGTCAAGCGGTGGGCGTTGGAAATGATGTACACCTTGGCGCCGCTCTCATACGCCCGGAGCGACACCAGCCGCTTCAACGCCCGGATTTGATCGATCAAGATATATCGTGCGTCCGCCAGCTCGATGTGGTGATAAGGATTCTCCGCCTTGAGCTTCAGCTCAGCGACGAGCTCCTCTTCCGCAGCAGGTTTCAATCTCACCCCAAGCGGCTCGTCAGAGGCGGAACTGGTCGATCTGGGCAGGGGCACGACCAATTGGAGATCAGGATGACCGATCCTTGCGGCACGGTGACAGGAACTGCACCCATCGTCGCCTTTTCCATTGGGGCACAGGATCAGCCTGGCTAATTCCAACGCAACCGCATCCTTCCCAACACCTTCCGGACCCACGAAGAGCATGGCATGGGGCAAATGCCTGCTCCGGAAGGCGTTCAGGAGCATGCGACCGATATGCTCTTGACCGATGACCGTTTCGAACATTATGGGTAGGGCGATCTCGCCAGCCAGAGTTCTGGATTCTGGATATCGCGTTTGTTCCAAATTTCGAAGTGCAAGCGGGAACCGACAAGCGATCCGGTTTCGCCCACGGTCCCGATGGCGTCGCCCGCCCGAAGCCAGTCATTCCGAGCCACATTGACCTCATCCAGATGGGCGTACACCGAATAGTATCCGTCCCGGTGATCAAGTATCACCGTGTTGCCGAATCCTCGAAGCCAGGTGACCATTCCGACCATGGCGTCACTCGCTGCCCGCACCGGCGTGCCCTTGGCGGCTTCGATGTCGATGCCGGTATTATCGGTGACCGTTCCCAGTATGGGATGCTTGTAAGGTCCGAATCGGGCAACCACCCTGCCGGTCACGGGCCAGGGCAAATTGCCTTTCAATGCTGCAAATGGCTGACCGGAGGCAAAGTAGCCCGGCGGCGGCACTGCAGGCGACGGTCGAGCCGCCAATGCAGCAATTTGCTTCTCGATCTCCTGGGCTGCCTGACGGGTCTCCTCTAACTGACGCTTGAGCGCCTCCCGATCATTGCGAACGTCCGCCAGCACCCGGGCTCGGTCCGATTTCTTCCGGACTAAGGCTGATTCCTCACCCCGCTTCTGCGTCAGCAGCCGCTCTTTCTCGTTCCGAGATGTCTCCTGCCGCCCAAGGTCACTCTGCAGATCGAGTCGTTCCGCCTCGATTCGCGACTCTATCGCCGCCAGCGAATCAACCTGCTCCGTAAGTTCCGCAATGTGCCGGACGTCCCAATGATGGATTTTCCGGAAATAGTACTGCCTGGACAGCAGCTCCGGCAGCGATCTGGCGCGCAGCAAAACCGTCCACCGATCAACGTTCCAATGCTTGTACATGTACAACGCCCGGCGGACTACAACGTCCTGCAAAGCATCCACCTGTCGCTTCGTCGCCGTCCGATCCCCCTGCAATCGACTCAATTCCCGATACCGGCGTTGTATCTGCCTGCCCGTCTGCTGAATGTCAGTCTCAAGCTGTTCGCGTTCTCTGCTCAGGGTCTTGATCACCAATTGCCGAAGGCTGATGCTTTGATCCAGATTGTCCAGCTCTGACAAGAGATCGGTTTCCTGAGCCCTGGAGGTTGCGATCTCTGATTCCAACTGTTGAATCTGTGCCCGCAATTCCTTCAGACGCCGGGCGGATCCCGAAGTGTCAGCGGATGTCCCGCTCTGTGCCGACAACAGGCTCGGAATGGCTGCAAGAAAAACGATCCAACCCAGCCGTACGAAATTCATGCATACAAAATAATCCATTTCTCGATGGAAATCAATAGAAAAATGCACTGATACGCATCGGATTCGGCAAGCAAACCATGGCAATATACCTCAAATCCCGTACCTTCCACACTGCTATCTTACCAAAAGGACTTGACTCTCCTGGAAAATTTGCGTATACTTTAATAAGGGAAGAATCGTCTTTCCGGCAATCATGCGGTCACCTTTGCGACCGAGCCTGTGGTTTCGTGAGTCGCGCTGATGACAATCTCAATCATCGTCCAGGACAAGGTCAAGACCCCGGGGATTCTGGAGGGCATCGATTATTATCGGAAGCTCTGCGGCGGTTGGCTTTCCATTACGGTGGATGCGACTTCCGACCTTTTCAAGCCGTCACGACATCGAGTAGGTTCCCACGACTCCGCGATCTTCTCTGTGGCGAAATCCACGGATTTCTTGGTAGTCCTTGACCGCCAGCCTCCGGTAGAGAAAAGATGGTCGCCGGATTCGCTGGAATTCGCTGCCTTTCTTGATGAGATAATGCGCGGATCCTATCACCGGCTGTTGTTTGCCATAGGCGGACCGGACGGATTCGGGCACGAAGTCCTGGCTCGGGCGAATCGTGTGATGACCATTTCCGAGTTGACCTTTCCGCATGACTTGGTCCCGCTGATTCTGGCGGAACAAATCTACCGGTCTCTGACCATCCTGCACCGACACCCTTACCATCGTTAGTCATGAGGTTGTGCCATGGCGGCAAGAATCCTCCTTGTGGAAGATGACGAACTCAACCGAGCCATGTTGTCCCGCCTGCTGGGTTTGAAGAAATATGACGTGCAGACGGCGGCAGACGGTGAGGCGGGGTGGCAGCTTTTCCAGAAGTCGCCCAAGAAATACAACGTCATCCTGGTGGATCTCAGGATGCCCAAGCTCAGTGGCTCCGACCTGATCGACCGGATCAACAAGGTGGCGCCGGACGTTCCCAAGATTGTCATCTCGGGACAGGGGGATATGGATGATGCTTTGACCGCCATCAGCCAGGATGTCTTCTTCTACATCAAGAAACCGATCGGCGACATCAACGAATTCTATCACGTCATCGCCAAAGCTCTCGAAAAAGACCGCCTGATACGGGTGAACCGCCGTTACGAGCGGGAGCTGAAGAACGCCAACGTCACTCTCAGAAAACAGGTCCAGAAGCGGACGGAAGAGCTGCTACGGATCAAGAACCGCCTGAGCTACTTTTTCGACGTAACAAATACCATCCAGCGGGAAAAGGACATCCAGAAGAAGCTCGATCTCACCGCCAAAGCGCTCTACGATGCCGAATTGTTCCGCCGGGTGATTGCGCCGTTGGAAGGGGAAAAAGGCAGGATCACGGCGCTTGGAAAGATCGGAATCAGCGATCAAGAAGCCGAGCTTCTGATCAAGCAGCCCTCCTTGCCCGGAACGGTCCGAAGCAAAATACTGGTGGAGAAATTCAAGATTTCCCAGTCCTATTTCATTCCGGAAGAATCCGGGGTATTTGCGGAAATCCCGTCTCGAGTCTTGCCGGGAGCGCCCGGCAAAGGCAAGCAAGAATGGCGACCAAACGACTTATTCATCATTCCCATGCACCGGATGGACAATCGAACCATGGGCTACCTTTCCGCGGATGATCCATTCGATGGCAGCAGACCGGACCTGGAAACAGTGCAGATCCTGGAACAATTCGTCAGCCATGTCGCACTGTCCATCGAGCAAATCCTCCTGGAAGAGGAATTGGAACAGTCTGAGAAGAAGTATCGAAATCTGATTGAGAACGTGTCTGACACGATCTATTCCGTAGATACCAAAGGCAGGATTACCTTCATCAACCAACGCGGCACCGAGACCATCGGCTACAGCCGGGAGGAAATCCTGGGCAGACCGATTTTCGAGCTGGTGGTCAAGGACTATCGGGCGGAACTGAGCAATGCTTTCCAACGGCTGTTCCTGGGCGAATCCATCACCACCGACATCCCCATCTATCACAAGGATGGTACTCAGAGAATCGTGACCGCTGTCAGCCATCCCTTGACGGAAAACGGCGAGATCGTGGGGGCGTTCGGCATGGCTCGGGACATCACCGAACGGCATCTTCTGGAGAAGCGAATCAAGGAATCCGAAGCCCGTTACCGGTCTCTGATGGAAAACGCCAACGATGCAATTCTATTGGTTGACCCTGAAACCACCAGAATCACGGAAGCCAATCAGATGTCTGCCACCTTGACCGGTTACCGCCATGACGAATTGATCGGCAAATCCATCCAGGACCTCAGACGACCCGAAGACCGCGATCTGGCGATGGATCGATTCGGTCATGTCCTGCTCCACGGTTCCGGCTATTTCGAGGACGCTCCCATCATCCGCAAGGACGGCTCGTCCGTCCGAGTCGAAATCTCCGCCAAAATCGTAGATCTGGGCGATCAAAAAGTCTATCAGTCCATCCTGAGGGATGTTACTCAGCAGCGTAAAATCGAACGAGAATTGCTCACCAGAGTATCGCAGCTTTCCATCCTGACCGAAATCACCGACGTGCTCCAGATGACCCTGGAACTGAACGAAGTGCTTTCGATCATTCTGACTGGCGCCACCGCCGGTCAAGGCTTCGGATTCAATCGCGCATTCATCCTATTCCTGGACGAGAAGGAAGTGGCGTTGACCGGTCAGGTGGCGATCGGACCATCCAATCCGGAAGAAGCCGGGCGCATCTGGGGAGAATTGTCCAAACAGCCCAGAACCCTGCGCGAGATGTTAGAATACTACCGCAAGGTCGTGACCCGCCGCGATGTGCTGGTCAATGAGGTCGTCCTCAAAATCAAAATCAACGTGACGGACAAAGACAATGTATTCTCCAAGGCGGTCAAGGACAAGGTCCCCATCAATATCACCAATGCCAGGACGGAATCTAAGATGCCGGCGGATGTGCGGGACTTGTTGAAAGTGGACGCCCTGGCGATTGTCCCCATGGTATCGCGAAACAAGGTGCTGGGGCTGCTACTGGTGGACAATATGATCAACAAGAAATCTATTACGAGTGAAGACCTGGAACTACTCAAGATATTCGCGAATTCCTCTGCAATCGCCATTGAGAACGCACGTCTTGTAACCTCCCTGGAAGAAAAAGTCCAGGATTTGAAAGCTGCATACAAGGAATTGAAATCGAGCCGGGATCGCCTGGTCAAGACCGAACGGCTGTCTGCGGTCGGAGAAGTTGCCGCCAGCGTGGCTCACGAAATCCGGAATCCTCTGGTTTCCATCGGTGGTTTCGCCCGAACCGTGGTCAATCGAATGGCGGAAGACGATCCCAAACGGCAATATATGAAGATTATTGTCGATGAAGTGCATCGGCTGGAGGTTATCCTCCAGGAGATTCTTAATTACGCTCGACCCGTGGTTCCTCGCTTTTCAGAAGCCGATTTGAACGAGGTGATCGAGCAAACGATGGGGATGATGAAGGCGGAAATCGACGACGAAGCCATCGAGCTCATAAGCGACCTGCAGAAGAATTTGCCCAAGGTGTGGATCGATCCGGATCAAATTCGGCAGGTATTGCACAACATGTTCCGCAATGCAGTCCATGCCATGCCGGACGGGGGCAAATTGACGATTCGAACCAGACGTCAGGACTCGTTCGTGACTATCGACATCGAAGACACCGGAATCGGCATCGACGAAGAGCATCTGGACAAGTTGTTCAACGCCTTCTACACGACCAAATCCACTGGTTCCGGTCTGGGACTGACCATCTGCTCACAGATTGTCCACAATCACCGCGGGTCGATTGGTGTGACCAGCAAAGTGGGGAAAGGCACAACGTTCGTGATTACCCTGCCACTGCATCGGGGAAACGGAAACGACCGGTAGTCGTTTTGGCGAAATAAAGCTTGATTTTCCTGCAGATATTACGTATATTTACCAATTGAAAAATATGCACAGTCCTGCCATGGAACCGCCCGGGCTCGAACACCCAAAGCCTGTGAGGGATTGGTCGGGATATAACTGCAGGGTACGACCGGTTTCCCTGTGAGGAGGTTCGTATGACGAAGTGGATGGCTGTCCCACTCTGTCTCATCATCATCATTCTGATCGCCGGCTGCGCCAAGAAACCCGGCGAAGAAGAGCTGTTCACCGATGCCAAACGTCTCCAGGAACAAAGCCAGTTCCAGCAGGCAGTGGACAAATACCAGCAGTTGATCCGGTTGTATCCAAGTAGCCCTATGTGCGCACAGAGTCAATTCATGATCGGATACATCTACGCCAATCACATCCAGAATTTCGATGCGGCTCGCCAGGCGTATCAAGTGTATCTGGAAAGATACCCTAATGACGAGATGGCGAAAGACGCCAAATGGGAATTGGATCATTTGGGACAGGACATCAACAGCATCGACGAACTGGTCAAACCTGAAGCCGGCACAGATACCACTACGCAGACTATGGGCAAATAATATCTCCGGTGCCGATGTTGTTCCGCCGAATGGTGCTCAATACTTCATAGAGCCGCCATTCGGCTTTTTGTTATTTTTTCCTGAGTCGTTTGGAACTTTCGCCAGTTTCGGATTGTTATCTAATTGAATTCGGAATCGACCCGCTTTGCAGGTTAGCCTACCTTAAGAATCTATCAACTTAGCCGGAGGGCGCATGGATCGGGATATCCGGGAAATCACGGAAGAAATTCAACAGCATGCAGAACCTATCGAACGACTGACCGCGGAAATCGGCAAGGTATTGATCGGTCAGAAACCCATGCTGGAACGCCTGATGGTCGGGCTGCTGGCGGACGGTCATATCCTCCTGGAGGGGGTGCCGGGACTGGCAAAAACGCTGGCAGTGAAATCGCTGGCGCAAGCGATCCAGGCGAAGTTCCAGCGGATCCAATTCACGCCCGACCTCCTGCCCGCCGACTTGGTTGGTACCTTAATCTACAATCAGAAAGATGGGGATTTTCGCACCAAGAAAGGTCCCATCTTCTCCAACTTCATCCTGGCTGACGAAATCAACCGCGCGCCGGCGAAGGTGCAATCCGCTCTGTTGGAAGCCATGCAGGAACGCCAGGTAACCATCGGCGAAACCACGTTTCCGCTCGAGCAGCCGTTCCTGGTGCTGGCGACTCAGAATCCCATCGAGCACGAAGGCACTTACCCCTTGCCCGAAGCTCAGGTGGACCGCTTCATGCTCAAGGTTGTTATTGACTATCCCAAGCGGGTGGAAGAGCGCACCATCATGCAGACCTATTCCGGGCTATCTCAGCCGACGATTCAGCCCGTGATCCGACCGGAGGATATTCTGAACCTCCGCAAGATCGTGGATGGCATCTACGTCGATCCCAAGATCGAAAATTACGTGTTGGATCTGGTATTCGCCACCCGTCAGCCCAGCGAATTCGGCATCAAAGATTTGGAACCGCTGATTGCATATGGCGCATCACCACGAGCCTCCATTTACTTGATCAAAGCCGCCAAAGCCTTTGCGTTCTTGAGGAAACGCGGGTATGTCATTCCCGAAGACGTCCGCGCTATCGGGATGGACGTGCTTCGCCACCGCGTGATCGTAACGTACGAGGCAGAGGCAGAGGAAATGACGACTGAGACTATCGTCAAGCGCGTGTTCGATTCGGTCGAAGTGCCCTAACAGAGTGCGTGGCAATGCTGACCCGTAGGGGCTTAATATATTAAGCCCCTACAAGAAGAAAGTACACATCCCGCAGTGGCTTAGCATGCTAAGCCCCTACAGAATTCCTATGGATGTCAAAGAAGTACTGAAGAGAGTCCGTCAGATCGAAATCCGCACTCGGGGAGTCGTCAACGAGGTATTCGCCGGAGAATATCACAGCGTCTTCCGAGGACGGGGGATGGAATTCTCCGAGGTCCGGGAATACCAGATCGGGGACGACATCCGAACTATCGACTGGAACGTCTCAGCACGGTTCGGGCATCCTTTCGTGAAGGTCTTCGAGGAAGAACGGGAGCTGATCGTGATGCTCCTGTGCGACATGTCTTCCTCGGAGCAATTCGGCAGTTCTCAGCAATTGAAAGCGGAACTGGCGTCGGAAATCTCGGCGGTACTTGCATTCTCGGCGCTTCGGAATAACGACAAAGTGGGCTTGCTGCTCTTCACCGACACGGTGGAAAAATTCATACCCCCAAAAAAAGGCAATTCTCACGTCCTACGGATCTTGAGGGAGTTGATCACCTTCCGTCCGCAACGGGCAGGGACATCACTGGCAGTAGCTCTGGAGCATCTCAATCGGGTCCTGAAGAAGCGAGCCATTGTCTTTCTCATTTCCGACTTATGGGACAGCGGCTACGAAAAAGCACTGCGGGTGGTGGGCAAACGCCATGACCTGGTCGTGTTGCATCTGTACGACCCCCGGGAACGGGAATTGCCTCCGGCAGGATTGGTCAAATTGCACGATGCGGAAACAGGCGCTGTCCAATGGATCGACACCGGATCGCCTGCAGTTCGTCGGCAGCTTGTCAAACGATTCGATGAACGGATGGCAGCTATAGATCGAGAATTCAAATTGATGAACGTGGATCGCGTCGCGCTCAGGATCGACGAATCCTACATCCGCCCCATTGGTGACTTCTTCCGCAGGCGGGAACGACGGCGATGATTGGACCATTTCGCACTGCCAGGTGTTCTCGCCTGGCGGGAAAAGACCACGGTGTGGCTGTCAGGTGGGGACACCCGACAGCACACAACCCGATTTTGGCGACGGTATTCCTGCTCTACGCGGCGTTATTGCCGGCGCAAGTCAATGTGCAGCTGAAGACCGGCATCGACACCGCCACCGTGGGCGACTATATCCCGCTGACTTTGTCAGCCACCGTGCCTCGCGGCTCGAAGATTGTGTGGCACCCACTGGAAGAGACGTTGGGTTCCCTGGTGATCTTGAACGCCCAGGAAAAAGACCGGGTATCGCACGGCGACCAGGATTACCAGGAATACACCGCGACCATCGCTGGCTACGACACAGGGATCTTCTCCATACCCCCATTGCTCGTGACCGTAATCCCGCCTGGCGAATCCACCGGAACGGAATACAGTTCCAATCCGACGTCGATTCTGATCGCCACTGTGCTGCCGGATTCCGGCTATCCCGAGATCGTCGATATCCACTCCCAGGTCAATATCCCTATTTCCGCCTGGGAAATCATCTGGAAATTGGCGATAGCACTGGGAATTGTGGGGCTGGGCTATGGGTTGTATCACGCTTACCTCTGGTGGAAAAAGCGCAAAGGAGAATACGTGCCTCCACCGCCGCCACCCATTCCTCCGCACGAGTTAGCGTACCGGGAACTAATGCGGCTCAAGGAAGACAAGCTGTTGCAGGACGGGAAATTGACGGAATACTATTTCCGACTGTCGGAAATCATCCGCCGCTATTTCGAAGGGCGATACCGGTTCCCGGCGTTGGAGATGGCGACCTGGGACATCAAACAGATCCTGCCGGAGCATATCAGCAAGGAGGAATTACACAGCAAGATCGAAGCATGGATGGATTCGGCGGATATGGTCAAGTTCGCGAAAGACCTGCCGGGCTGGGGTGAGTGCGAACAGGCGCTGGAATTCGCGTACCGGATCGTCGATGAGACCAAGCACGTCCCGCAGGTCACGGAGGTTGAATTCCAGGAAGCGGAGGCAGTGTGAACCAACTGTCGGTCTCGGATTTCGCCACGCCGTGGGCATTAGCAGGTTTCGTCCTCGTCCTTCTCCTGATCGCGTACTACATCAAACGGTCCCGATACCAGATTTCCGATTTCCGCTATCCGTCGCTCTCGTTGGTCAAAGACCTGCCTCAAACCGCCGTTCAACGATTTCGGCACCTGCCCGCGACGCTTCGATGGGTAGCGTTGGCATTGCTGGTCGTGGCTCTGGCGAGACCCCAGCGCACATCGTCGGAGGAGAAGATCTTCACCGAAGGCATCGATATCGTATTGACTCTGGACATTTCTACATCGATGGCTGCCATGGATTTCCAGCCCGACAACCGGCTGGAGGCTGCCAAGAAGGTGGCGGCGGATTTCATGGATAACCGCACCAGCGACCGAATCGGGCTGGTAGTGTTCGCCGCACACAGCTTCACTCAATGTCCGCTGACTCTGGATTACCGTGTATTGAAGGACCTGATGTCGAAGGTGCGGATGGGCATGGTGGAGGACGGCACCGCCATCGGAATGGCAATCGCCAACAGTGTCAACCGCCTTCGGGACAGCACTGCCAAAAGCCGGGTGATGATCCTCCTGACGGATGGTCAGAATAACCGGGGCGAATTGGATCCGATTACAGCAGCGCAGACTGCAGCGGCTTTGGGAATCAAGATATACGCGGTCGGAGTCGGAACACGCGGTATGGCGCCGTATCCTCAGCAGACTCCGTTCGGCATCCGCACCGTGCAGATTCCGGTCAACATCGACGAGGATATGCTGCGCGAGATCGCCAGAATAACTCATGGGCGGTATTTTCGAGCCACCGATACCGAGGAACTGCAGCAAATATATGACGAAATCAATCGGCTGGAAACCTCGAAAATAGAGGTCACACATTATCGGAGAGTGGCGGAGTTATTCTATCCCTACCTGGCATTGGCAATAGTGTGCCTGGCGGTCGAGGCAATGTTGGTGCGAACGCGTTTCCGGAAAATTCCGTAGGAGACCTGGTGTCCAATATCATTGATAATTTGAACGGGCTGTTCGGACCCCAAATCCGATTCGGGCACCCGGAGGCTCTGCTCCTGCTATTGGCAATTCCGGCGGTCTGGGTGTTGTTCCGCCTGGCTCGACGCCAGAGGCAGCGCGAGACGGAATCCTTCGTCACGAACGACCTGGCACGACAAGTGGCTTACAACCACAGCGTCCGAAAAATCCGGATCCGCGAAACGCTCTGGGTAGTCGGAGCTGCCTTGCTGATTCTGGCATTCGCCAATCCCAGAGTCGGCAGCCGGTTGGTGGAGGTGAAGCGGCAAGGAGTCGATATCATCGTGGCGTTGGATGTGTCCCAATCCATGCGGGCGCAGGACATATCGCCCTCGCGGCTGGAAAAAGCCAAGCACGAGGTCGCAGGCTTCATCCAGCGCTTGAAAGGCGATCGGATTGGACTGGTGGCATTTTCCGGAGCGGCATTCCTGCAGTGCCCGTTGACCACGGATTATTCCGCCGCCCGGATGTTCCTGGACGTGCTGGACACCGGCTTGATACCGGTGCCGGGAACCGCTGTTGCCGAAGCCCTCAAGACATCGATCAACGCCTTTCTGCCTGGTCAAACCGCCCAGAAGGTCATCGTGCTGATCACCGACGGCGAGGATCACGAAAGCAAGGTGCAATCCGCCGCTGAGGACGCCGCAGACAAAGGGATCATCATCTTTCCCGTCGGCATGGGCACTCCACAGGGCGAGCCGATCCCCATAACCGACGATCAGGGACGGAACGAAGGCTACAAGAAGGACGAAGGCGGTCAGGTCATCGTATCACGTTTGAACGAAGATCTGCTCACCGAGATCGCCGATATCACCGGCGGGGCGTATTATAGGGGCACACCAGGAGAAAGCGAACTGGACAAAATCTACGGTAAGATTTTCGGGATGGAAAAGGGCGATATCGAGGCGCGGGAATTCGCAGATTTCGAGGACAGATTCCAGTGGTTCCTTCTCCCGGGACTGCTGTGCTTCCTGGTGGAAGCGGCATTGGGGGAAACCAAATCAAAACGGGCAACCAAACGAGCATTGGCGCAAGAATGAGACCTCGGCTCACATACATTATAGTCTGCCTGATAGTCTGCCTGAGCTTGTCCGTCATCCCGGCATTGGCGCAGTCGGGACGCACACTGGTCAATGACGGAAACAAGCTGTACGAAGACAAGAAATACGACGAGGCGTTGTCCAACTACAAAGAGGCGATGGGGAAAAAGGTCCCCGTAGACATTGTACGTTATGATCTGGGGAACGTATATTACCGGAAAGACAACTACGACCTGGCGGAAAAGGAACTGGAAGCCGCTATCAATTCAAACAATCCTGATATGCAGACCAGAGGGTACTTCAACCGGGGGAATGCCCGCTTCAAACAACAGCAGTTTGACAGGAGTATCGCGGACTACATCGAGGTCCTGAAGCGGAATCCCGACGACGTCGGCGCCAAGATCAATCTGGAACTGGCTCGGAGGATGCTGCAACTGCAACAGCAGCAATCACAGCAAGACTCTTCTCAGCAGAATCAGCAGCAATCGAAGCCGGATTCGACACAACAGGATCAACAGCAGCAATCGAAACCAGACTCCACTCAACAGAATCAGGAACAACGACAGCAACAACAGGAAAAAGACAAGCAGCAGGAACAGCAACAGCAAGCCGCCGAACAGAAGGGCGAATTAAGTCAAAAAGAAGCGGAGAAGCTGTTGAATGCCCTGCAAAATGACGAAAAGGACGTCCTGCGCGAGATGCTCCAACGTCAAATACCGGAAACGCAACCCCGGGGGAAAGATTGGTGATGGGTGCTAAGGTTAGAATGTTGGCTCTGCCCGTGGGAGGCATGCTGCTCGCAGTTCTGACTACGACGCAATCGAATGCTCAGAGTCTGACTGCCAGCGTGGATCGAACCACCGTGTACCAGGGCGACCAGGTGGAATACACGCTCGAACTGCAGGGCAGCAATCGTGCGCAGAATACGCAGTTTCCCGCCTTCCAGGGATTTCGAATCCTGTCCGGTCCCAACCAATCTTCCAATTTCCAGATCATCAACGGACAGATGTCGTCCTCGATCACGTACACCTGGCGATTGATGCCACTCCAGACCGGAACATTGTCGATTCCTCCTGCTTGGGTCGTGGTCGGGAAGAAGACCATTACTTCGAATTCGGTAACTATAGAGGTCGTGAGCAGCACCGAGGTTCGAGTTCCGGCGGCTGCCGGACCTCCCGATGTGATGGTCAAAGTCGAGGTCTCAAAACAGGAAGTATTTGCCAATGAGCCGGTGAGCCTCACTTATAAGCTATACTTCCGCAAGAATCTGACCAATTACGAAGTATCCAAGCTGCCGACCACCACCGGATTCTGGAGCGAAAACGTTCCTATTTCCGATCAGAATCGATTGCCTGATCAGACCATCCAGGGCTATCGCTACGGAGTAGTGCTGGTGCGTCAGGCGGTCCTGTTCCCGACCAATCCCGGAGAATTGACCATCGATCCACTGCAAGTTATCTGTAATGTCCAGGAACAACAGGTGGCACAACGTCGTCCCAGAGGATTGTTCGACAGTTTCTTTGATGATCCGTTCTTCAATTCGATGCAGGTGGTTACCAAATCAGCATCCACCGAGCCCGTGCATCTCAAAGTTAAACCGCTGCCTGCAGAAGGTCGCCCTGCCAATTTTGCAGGCGACGTCGGGCAATACACGATGGACGTGACCTTGGTTCCCAGGCAGGTGACAGTCAATGACGCGATCACGCTGAAAGTATCGATCAAAGGTCAGGGCAACATACGGTTGATCAGCGAGCCCAAAATCGACATTCCGCTTGACATCGAGCGTTATGATCCCAAGATTACACAAGACGTCAACGCCAGAGGCGGGACAATTAACGGTCAGAAGACTTTTGAATACCTTTTGATTCCCAGAGTTCCGGGGCAACAACGGATTCCGCCGGTGCAATTCGCGTACTTCGACCCGCAAAAGAATCAATTTCAAACACTGCAGTCCGAGCCGATGTCTGTGGAAGTTGAAAAGGGGACCGGGTTTGCGTCCGCAACTTCGCAGTCGCTGTCGCGGGAAGACGTTCGATTGCGCGGGCAAGATATCAGGTACATCAAGTTGACTTCGGGTCATTTCCTTCCTATTGGCAGCCGGAGTCCTGACAGCGCTGGATTCTACGGACTGCTTCTGGCGCCCGTAGTGCTATTCGGGTTGGGTCTGCTGTACCGGCAGAAACTGGATCGCATGGAACAGAACATCTCTCGCACGCGGCGGTCACGCGCCTATGGTAAAGCGATCAAACGGTGGCGCGAATCCAGCAAGAGCATTCAAAAGGACGGAGCAGCCTTCTACGGAAACATCAGCCGAACGTTGGGTGGCTATTTGTCCGACGTGTTGAACTTGCCGGATGCATCTGGCAGTACTGAGGAAGCGCTGACGTCTCTCAAGGAGAGGCAGATCGCAGAGGCATCGATTTCGGAAGTCCGAGACATCTTCGATCATTCCGATTTCGCCAGATTCGCATCGGGACAAGATTCTGCCCACGACCGCCATCAACTGCTGGATAGGACGCGCAAGATCATTCAACAACTCGAGAAAGAGTTGAAAATCTGATGAGACGAATATTGACATTCGGCGCAGTGGCTCTCTGGTGCACGCTGGCAGGCGCCGCCGATAGCCAATCCTTATTCCAACAAGGCAACCAGTACTTCCAGCAAGAGAACTATCGGGAGGCAATCAAGTCCTACACCGAAATAATCAGCCAGGGGCAGGAAAACGCGGAAGTGTACTTCAATCTGGGCAACGCCTATTACAAGTCCGGCGAGTTGGGGAACGCGATCCTGAATTATGAACGCGCGTTACGGCTGAAACCCCGAGATGAAGATATCGAGCACAACCTTGAATTGGCGAATCACCGAATTGTGGATCGGCTGGAACAGCCGCCCATGCTGTTCTTCTGGCGCTGGGTCAATGGGATTCGGGATGGTCTGACCGCGAAAGAATGGGGGAAATGGAGTATTATCGGCTTGTGGATCGCCCTGGCTGCGACGGCATTGGCAGTATTCCGCAGGACGGGATTGTTCCGAACACCGATTCCTTATGGGGCGGGAATTCTAATCGCGGTGTGGCTGTGCGTGTTCGTGGTGTTCCTGTGGAAATCGCAGCGGGATCGAGCCACCACGCATGCGATCGTGATGGCGGAGAAAGTTGAAGTTCTGAGCGCCCCGGATCAAACCGGAACGGCGCTTTTCGACCTGCACGAGGGTGTCAAAGTGCGGGTGCTTCGTAATGTTCCCGGCTGGAGCGAAGTATCTCTTCCCGATCCCAAAAAACGCGGCTGGCTGCCAACGGAAGCGTTTGAAGTAATATGAAATTCTCCAAAGCCGCATTGAATCAAAGCCAGCACTTGTGCTGGCTTTTTCTTTGGTTATTTCGCAGCAAGGGTGATAGTCTCTCGCCTACTCCTCTTTCGGCACTCCCTTCACTTCCAGCCGCTTTTCGCCTTCGGAAATGACAGCTTTGCCGGCAATCATAGTGATCTTGAGACGTTTGTTGATAAAGGAGAACGATAGCGTATTGGAGGACCCCACTGATGCGTCTCCGGATTGCCGAGTCAAAATCACGGTGTCCGCTTCCATTGCCCAGGTTCCAGCCGCACCAGAAGGGGCTTTGGTGACCATTTCGTAAGGCGGGCTTTCCAGATAGATAGCCATTGGAATCTCAGTACTGAAGGAGAACGTGGAATCCGCCTTGAGTTCCAACCGCCAGACGTACTCTTGACCTGAGAACCTTGGATCGTGTCCGGAAAAACTAACACTTGCCTCATAGATGCCGACCACATCGGAAGGCGGACCTGCGATAGACGTTCCGAGTGATAATGCAACGATGATAATGACAACATATCTCATCGCTACTCCTTAATTGAATCCGACCACATCAGAATTTGTTCGAATCACTACTGTAATTACTTCCCAATTTCGAAAATATTCCACAGTGCAAAAAGCCGACCCGGAAATCGGATCGGCTTTTTCTTATTCAGTATCGGGTGTGGCTCACTTTCCGAACTTCATGGACACGCCGCCGCCAATGATGAATTGGTAACCTGATTCTTCACCTCCGAAGCTGTTCCAGCAACTCATCGGCACGGATGTCATTTCCTGTCGCATTCTTCACTTTGTCGCGCCACGAGATCATTCCTCCCGGACGGAAGCACTCTTCGATCAAGAACGGCGCCACGTCACGGTTCCCGAATAGCTCCCCATCGGAGCCGCCCAGCGTTGATCGTAGCTGCGCTGCCAGACAATCCGCCAGGATATAGCTGTACACATATAGCGGATGTGTGACCATGATCGACTGCCTCGCCGCCCAGGTTTCGGAGGGCTCAGCGGACACCACCGTGTACTTCTTCCCAATGCTGTGGCTCAAGGCATCCAGGTCTTGGATAGGATTCGATATTGCTTCGAATTCAAATACCGCTGCTGCCATCAAACCCCGGAGCCACGCGACGCGTTCGATAGCGCGTGCCCCGTGATAGCCGTCGATCCGTTTCGACGAGAGTTCAGTGTGAGACTTGAGCCATCCGCTTTCTTCGCCGATTCCCTCCAGAAATTCCGCCATTCCTTCCCCAAATGGGGGTCCGGTATCGGATTTAGCGATATGATATTCCTCGGGGACATGCCGATCCTGCAAGGCGTGCCCGAATTCGTGGAACATCACTTTGACATATTCGTGACCGTCCCGGGGATTAATCAAGATGCGGATGTCTTTCGGAGGGTCGATTCCGAAACACACACCGCCAAACGGAATGTCTCCGAATTCGATGTGGATGCCGAATTGACCCCCCTTATCTTCCCCCCTACTCCGTAGGGGGGAATCCTCGAATCCCAATGATTCCGCCATCTCCAGAGTCCAATCCACGATTCGGTTCCGGGGAAAGGCTCTCTTGGGAAGGGACACCCGTTTCTGAATCAAGAAGGACACGTCCCAGGGCTCGAGGCTGTCATATCCTTCCTGTGCTCTTGCCTCCTCGAGGAAGTCAAAATACAGGCTCCGAGTCGCAGGCTCCAGGCGGTCGAACACCGACAGTATCTCGTCCTGGCTTACATCTGACAAGGGCAGACCCAGAGTCATCAGATTCGCAAATCCCAAGTCTTGAGCTCGGGAATTCCGCAGATTCAATAGTCCGACACATCGACCGGCGATAGCTTCGTGCAGAGGTCTTTCGCAATAGTATCCGTCCCTCCGGATATTCCGATCAGGCTCCAGGCGCATGAGTTCCCGCAGATCGCTTCGATCCAACTGCTTTCCCCCAATCTCCGGTCGGAATCTAATCACTTCGGCGTTGATCTCATTCTTCAATCGGTACACGTCTTCGTGCGACAATACCTGCGAGACAAGCAATGCCCGCTCGAACAGTTCCAGAATCCGTTCCAACGTGGGATTCTCCACGCTGCCTCGCCACTTTCTCACCGTTTCCAGATGATCAGCATCGAGCAACAGTTCGGAAATCCGCCCCTCCAGGACATTCAAATCGTCCTTGGCTTTGCCAAGATACGTGTCCCACAGGCATTCGCTATACTGGACACCGCGACGGTGCAGTTCTGCATCCAGCGCCTTGACGAATTCCGCCAGAGTTTTTTGATCGGAGATTGGGGTGGAATATCCTTTGAGCATGGTGATTCTCTTGTTGGGTTAGGCAGGGCTAACCCAACCTTCACGCTTCAACGGTGACCCCCCTTTTGTTCCCCCCTGCAGTAGCAGGGGGGAGTGGATCATTGCACTTCCAGTTGGAAGGGCATCAAGAGCAAGGGTTCGGCGTCGCGGTACATGCGAGCCTGGTTCCAGTCGGCGACCATGACTTTGATCTCCGGCGACAGGTAGTCGGAAATGACGCCTTCGATCTCGTTGGAGAATCGGAAGCCGCCAGTCTCAGGATAGACGGAGTACTTCACAGTCCGGTTTTCGGGTATTCCAGCGGAGGAGCGGGCAATCTCAAGCGCCAGGCGAAGACCGCCCAATTTGTCCACCAAACCGATCTTCTGAGCCTGACTGCCGGTGAAGACACGACCGCGTCCCATGTCGTCCACTTGCTGAGTGGTCATATTCCGACCTTCAGCCACCTGACCCACGAACGTGTCGTAGAATTCCTGCGTCATCGCCTTGATGGACGTCCATTCCTCTTCGGTGAATCCCCGATCACCGGACATCATATCCGCTCGTTCGCCTCGGGTGATCCGCTGGAAATTCATACCCAGCTTCTGATACAAGCCGGAGAAGTTGAATTTTCCGGAGATCACGCCGATAGAGCCGGTAATAGTGCCTGGATCCGCCAGGATGGTATCCGCCAGGCATGCGATATAATAGCCACCCGACCCTGCAACGCCAGCCATCGATACGATGAACGGCTTCGCCTCATCGCCTTCCACGCACAGCCGCACTTCCCTGAGAATCACATCGGAGGCTAAACCGGAACCACCGCCCGAATCGATCCGGAACACAATCGCCTTGACGCTGTGGTCTTTCCGAGCTGTCCGCAAGGCATCGGCGATGGTTTCGGAGCCCATGTTCTTGCCCATCAACGGATCACTGCCGCTCTTGCCGGACACGATGTTCCCGGCGGCATAGACGATGGCGATTTTGGACTCCGAAGGACTCTCCCATTCCGTCTCATATTCCTCCCGATCAAAGTACTCACGACCGGACGCCATATTGGCTTGCTTGCCACCCACCTCTTTGACAAGGTCTTTGATCTGATCCCGGTAGATCAGCGTATCAACCAGTCCCGCTTCGTAAGCCCCTTTGGCGGTGTAAGGACCTTTGTCGATGATCCCGCGAAATTCCTCAACCGACCATCCTCGCCCTTCCGCGATCGTCATCGTATATTGCTGGTACAAGTCATCCAGGATCCAATTCAGCATTTCCCGATGAGCATCCGACATGGACTCGCGGGTCAGCATATCTGAAGCTGTCTTGTAATCACCGATGTGATACAATTCCGCAGTAATCCCCAGCTTACCCAGCGTATCTTTGAAGAACATGGCACGTCCCATCAGACCGATGACGCTGACATCACCGGTCGGGGTCATGGCGATGACATCGGCGACCGAAGCCAGGTAGTACTCCTGATTGCCGCACGATTCCATGTAGCACACGATGCTCTTGCCGGTCTCCCGGAAGGACTCCAGTGCGTCGCGAAGCTCCTGGGCATGAGCGAAACTCAGATCAGTATCTTCAATAGTGAGGACGATCCCTTCAACGGTGGGATCCTCTTCCATCATTCTTATGCGCTTCAACATTTCCGCGAAAGTCGGCGTGCGCGCCGCGAACAACCGGAAAGGCGGTCGCTCTTCAGGATAGTCACCTTTGAACTCCATCATGATATAGCGATGACTGGGTTCCGCAATCGACCGCTGAAATCCCGATGAGAATTGGACATAGTCGGCACCGTCCGACACTTTCCCATCTTCGTCGAATCCGGAATAACCGCCGACGCGCCCATAGCCCATGGAAAGCCCAATCCCAGCGCCAAAGCTCTGATCCCAGAACTTGGTCCTCGGTCGGTAGTTTGCTGAGACATGGATGCCCCTGATTGGCTCGGCGTCCACTCGGAAATTCCATTCGGTCCGATCGCCATATCCCATGGTGGGGGTCTTGAAAAATCCGGCGTCCGCCGCCAGAGTCAACCGATCGGTCATGGGACGTACAGCGACTCCCAGTGTATAACGAGCATGCTGCACCGTTCCGTTGACCAAAGGATTGTTGGAGTCATCGATTACTGCCGCTAAGGAAAGATAGCGGCAGGGATGACCCGTCAATCCGACTCCCCACGAGCCTTTGTGATTATACCCCCGATACCAGGAATAATTGAGCCCAAAATAGATGCCAGGCGCAAATCGGAAGCCGCTGCCCAGCATGTACCGCTCGTAATCCAGAGTCCCGCGCCGCACCCATTCGCTGGCGAATCCCAGAGACCCCAGGCGAAGATACAATCCCACGTCATCGGTGAAGTCCCGATAGTCATAAGGAAACACCAGGAACAAATCCATGCCGTCCCGAATCGCCAAACCAGCGGGATTGCGGACTCCAGCCAGCGCGTTGTCGGTCACTGCTACCGAGGGCGACATTACCCCCAGCAAATTCGGCGGCGCAACCGTCAGGTTGGAACCGGTGAAACTCTGTGACAGACCGCTCGTGGACATTCCGAGCAGCGCACAAAAAATACCAAAAATGATGGGCTTCTTCATAGTTCCCTCAGACGTATTGAATTGAAAAAGACAGTTGTGTCGACGTGAGTAATCAATGAAGCCTGCGGCGTTTGTTCAAGTACTCGAACAGCGCTTGGTCGTAAGTTATCGAAGTATCGAGCAGCGAATAGTCGATTTGGTCCTTGCGGCATTCCTTTTTCAAGTATTCGGTGAAATTCCGCACCAGCTGCTGGTATTCTCCTCGAATATGCCACGGCTGAGTGGTGATTTCTTGACCGGTTTCCAGATCCTCGATAATCGATTCCCGCCCGTAGGTAAACTGCAATTCCTTGGGATCAAGAATCTGGAACACAAGCACTTCGTGCTCATCATGCCTAAAATGCTTGAGCCCTGACAGGATTTCCGCGGGCTCGTCCATCAGGTCGGACAGCACGATGACCAGCCCGCGGCGGTGAATCCGATCCGCCACCTGATGCAGAGCATGTCCCACCTTGGTTTTTCGACGAGATGGAGGGGTCTCCAGAGTGGACAAGATCACATTCAAATAGCTGCGAATCGACCGCGGCGGGAGGTAGTGCGTGATGCTCTCGTCGAACATCGCCAGCCCGACTGCATCCCGCTGCTCCATCATCAGGTAAGAGAGCGCCGCCGCCAGATAAGTTGCATACTGGAACTTAGTGATCTCGCCGGAACCGAACACCATCGACGACGAGGCATCCACGATCAAATAGGCTTTGAGGTTGGTCTCCTCTTCGTATTCTTTGATGTAGAAGCGGTCGGTCTTGCCATACACCTTCCAATCCACATGGCGCAGGGAATCGCCTGGCATGTACTGGCGATGCTCGGCGAATTCCACGGAAAATCCGTGGTACGGCGACTGGTGCAAGCCAGTGATGAAGCCTTCCACCACAAGCCGGGCTCGCAGCGCCATGTTCTTCAGGCGCGACACCGTTTCCGGCTTCAGATAGTCGCGATAAGAGGTCTGATGAATTGCCATATTCTATTGACCGCCCTTTTGTTCCTCCCTACCATCGTAGGAGGGAATATGCTGTGCTGTCAAACGAGTCGTTTGACAGCACGCAACGAGTCGTATTGGAATGTGGTGTCAAACGACCCGTTTGACAGCACAGCAGAACGCCCACAAGGGGCTATGCTACGATCGAGTTTCGTAGCATGGGGCTTCATGCCCGTCAACTAAATGGCGTCCCGTGCGAAGGGCAGCCCCGCACGAACCACACCACCAGCAGGACCAAGGCGATCAGGAAGAAAATGGTCAGAAGCACGCGGGCAAGAGCCAGGGAACAACCAGCGATGCCCTTGGCGCCGACGATGAGTGCCAGCAGTCCGATGACAACGAAAATGACCGCCCATATTAGAAATCCCATGACGTTACCCTCTGCGATAATCGGGTGCTGTCAAACGACCCGTTTGACACCAAAGATGCGAAGACCTGAACACAAAATCAATTTAATCAACTAAACGGCGTTCCATGCGAGGGGCAGCCTCTCACAAACCACACCACAAGCAAAACCAGTGCAATCAGGAAGAAGATAGTCAGCAGAACCCGAGCCAGAGCCAGGGAACAACCGGCAATGCCCTTGGCGCCGACGATGAGCGCCAGCAGTCCTATGACAACGAAGATAACCGCCCATATTAGAAATCCCATGACGTTACCCTCTGCGATAATCGCGTGCTGTCAAACGACTCGTTTGACAGCACTCCGACAAACACTACGATGATTGATTAAGTAGCCGTTCCACGATATCGACGGCGCTAACGCCTTCCGCTTCCGCGGCAAAGGACGTCACCAGTCGATGCCGGAGCACGGATTTCGCCACTGCTTTGACATCGTTGATATCGGGAGTGGGACGACCGTCCAATGCCGCCCGGGTCTTAGCGCCCAGGATCAGGTATTGCGACGCCCGAGGTCCAGCGCCCCACGAAATCCAATTCTTGATGAAGTCCAGCGCACCATCGCCCACCGGACGTGTCTTCCGCACCAGACTTACTGCAAATTCGATGACGTTATCCGCCACCGGAATCCTGCGCACCAAACCCTGCAGCCTGATAATCTCGTCCGCGGTCAGCACTACCTTGAGATCTTCAGCGTACATGCTGGTGGTGGTGCGGACGATCTCGTGCTCCTCGGTCTCCTTTGGGTAATCCACCCACAGGTTGAACATGAAGCGGTCTAACTGAGCTTCGGGCAGCGGGTAAGTCCCTTCTTGCTCGATAGGGTTCTGAGTCGCCAGGACGAAAAATGGCTCCTGGAGCTGGTACGTCTGACCCGCGGCGGTCACTTCGTGTTCCTGCATCGCTTGCAGCAATGCCGCTTGAGTCTTGGGCGGAGTGCGGTTAACCTCGTCGGCAAGGATGATATTGGCGAATACCGGACCTTTGACGAATTTGAATACCCGCTTGCCGGTGCTGCGGTCTTCTTCGATGATCTCGGTACCTGTGATGTCGGACGGCATCAAGTCAGGCGTGAATTGGATTCGGCTGAATTTCAAATCCAGGACGCGAGCCAGCGTCGAAATCAACAAAGTCTTGGCTAATCCCGGCACGCCGATCAATAGGCAGTGTCCCCGGGACAGTAGGGCTATCATTAATTCGTGGATGACTTCGTGCTGCCCGACAATCACTCGTCCCACCTGGGATACGATGCGGTCGCGAGCCTCGCGAAGCTCATTCAAAATTTCCAGATCGGAAGTCGGCGCCTGATCAGGCATTGCTCCTCCATTCTTTCCAATGGCGCGTGAAATTGTAATTATACGATTTTTTCCTGTAAAAATCAACCATCTTTTCTTGCAAATTTGCCGTTTTTTGCGTAAATTTCTATTTGGAGTGCGCCCCTTAGGGGCGCGCGCCCTCAAGGGAGCACTCCAAAGGAGACTGATCGCGTCGCTTAGAATCACGCAGCACATGACAACGGAAGCACCAAACCTGCTGGGGATGACCAAATCCCAGCTCGAAGATTTCGCCAGATCTATCGGGCAGCCGCCCTTTCGAGGTCGGCAACTGTTCCGCTGGATCTATGGACAGGGAGTCTCCGACTTCCAGAAGATGACTGATCTGGGAAAAGCATTCCGGAACGAACTTTCCGGAACCGCCCGCATCTCGCTTCCCACTCTGGTTAATACCCAATGGTCGAATGACGGTTCGACCGCCAAATGCCTGGTGGAATGTCACGACGGTCAGAGAATCGAAGCGGTATGGATGGACGAAGAAGTCCGCCAGACCTTGTGCCTGTCCAGTCAAGCCGGATGCGGACTGGGCTGCACGTTCTGCGCTACAGGGGCTCTGGGATTCGGTCGGAACCTGACGCCAGACGAGATCATCGGGCAAGTCATGATTATGGAATCCGTGGTAGGCAGGCGCCCAAGCAACATCGTCTTCATGGGCATGGGCGAACCGTTGCTGAATCTTGACAACCTGCTGCAAACGCTCCCGATACTGACTGCCGGCGACGGTTTCGCGACCAGCCACCGCCGGATTACCTTGTCCACCTGCGGTCTAATCCCCGGAATACAACGACTGGCGAAGGAAAACGTCAAATGCAAACTGGCGATTTCGTTGAACGCCACTGACCAAGACACCCGAGTCCGCCTGATGCCTGTCGCCAGGAAATATCCGCTGGACGCGCTGCTGAATGCTGTCCGCGACTACGCCAGGACCACCCGATACCGGGTGACATTCGAATATGTGCTGATCGCCGGCGAAAATGACAGCGACGACGATGCCCTACGCCTGCCTAGACTGCTGAAAGGCATCCCGTCCAAAATCAACCTGATTATCCTGAATCCCACCGACCAACCGTTCCAGCCGCCATCTCCGGATCAAATCCACCATTTTGAAACGCTGCTGCGCAGCCATAAGATCCATGTATCTTTCCGAAAAAGCCGAGGCGCGGATATCGCCGCCGCCTGCGGACAATTGGCAGGAAAGCCTCGATAGGCGCCAACTATGCACTCCTGGAACACCTTCAATATATTGCGGAAAATCCTGTTGACATCTGTTCAAGAATTAGCTATATTTGATGATGCGCATGATCCGCTCCATGAGTCAAACCTACCTTGAGGGTGTGGTTATGAAGACGCTTCCCGTCATTATTCTGGCAACGCCGGTTGTGATCCTTATCGGGTCATCGAACCTGGCGGCTCATCCCTATCCAGAACGGATGGGGCTGCCGCCGTCCACTATCAGTGCATCGCCGCCCGGCATGGATACAAACGATGACAGCCTGCACATCTACGACATCAGCCATTATGACATCCACGTGGATGTGGATCTGGTCAACCAGGTCATCGACGGCGATGTGTCGATCCGCTGTATCAGCACGGACAGCACCCTCGACGAAATCCTGCTCGAACTGAAATCGCTGACGGTGGATACCGTGCGAGTGGACGGGATGGTGTCCGCCTTCAGTTACTATTCAGATTCGTTATTCGTTCCATTGCCGACTGCTCTTCCTGTGGGAGATAGCGTCCTGGTGGAAGTGATCTATCATGGTCATCCGGCACACGAATCCTGGGGTGGATGGTGGTTCCAGACTCAAGTGTGCTTCACTCTGGGCGATGGACTCAACGTGTATCCCCCACCTTACAATCATACCTGGTTTCCCAACTGGCGGCACCCGGCGGACAAAGCCACTGCAGACCTGTGGTTCACCGTTCCAAATACTAAGGTCGCAGCCTCCAACGGCGAATTGATCGAGGTCATCCAGAACATCCCACAACAGACCGTGACCTACCACTGGAGGCAGCACGAACCAATCTCATCCTACCTCTATTGTGTGGCGATCTCCGACTATATCATCATGCCCGATCCAGTGCTGGATTGGGTCGAGAATTACGTATATCCCGCCTATCAATCTCAAGCTCAGATCTCCTTCTCCAACGTCCACATCATGATGGAAGGGTATGAGGAGCTCTTTGGTCCCTACCCATACCAGGGGAAATTTGGCTATGCCATGACCGGAATTGGCGACATGGAGCATGCGGGTCTGGTATCGCACATATATTACGCCGTCAACGGACAGCATAATTACGACTGGCTGCTGGCACACGAAATGTCACACATGTGGTGGGGAGATTGGGTAACATGCGGCACCTGGAAAGACCTGTGGTTGAACGAAGGCATCGCCACGTATTGCGAAGCATTATTCAGCGAGCACGCTTATGGCGAGCAAGCCTATCGGGACTACATAACGAATACGACGATGTCCAACTATTTCAATTCCGGGCAGTTGTTCCCCATCTACGATCCGGCGCAGTTGTGGTCGGCAACCGTGTACGAAAAAGGAGGATGTGTGATGCACATGCTGCGGCATGTGATGGGCGACTCCCTGTTCTTCGCCGCATGGAACGAATTCGGCGCCCGTTATCAATGGGATACCGCCACCACAGAGGATTTCGAAACGGTCATGGAGGAAATCGGCGGGCAAGACCTGAGCTGGTTCTTCAATGAGTGGATCTACGGTCCCGGATATCCCAGATACAATTACTCCTGGGTGGCGCTGCCGTCGGGAAATCAATGGGGCGCGCATATGTGGTTCGATCAGGTGCAAACGTCTGGCGGTCCCTTCGCGATGCCCATCGACATGGCGGTGATTTCTGCTGCAGACACAGTGTTTCGTACCGTATGGGTCGACAACGACCCCGACACCACCTGGTTCTTGACCGGACCGAATCGACCAACCAGCTTGATCTTCGATTACCACAACTGGGTGTTGGATTACCATACCGAGCTTCCTTCGGCAGTGCCGGAAGGCGATCTGGTTCCGATGGCATTTGCATTGCTTCCGGCATATCCCAACCCCTTCAATTCCAGCACCGTGATTCAATTCTCGATTCCCGTGCCATGCCCGGTGCAGTTGACCGTTTTCAATATCCTGGGGCAGAAGGTGGCGACCCTAATGGATGGCAGCATTGCCGCAGGTTCGCACCAGGTACAATGGGACGGAAAGGACAATCTGGGCGGCGAAGTGGCTTCCGGCGTGTATCTGATAGGGATGGAGACGCCAGGATTCCGGAGAGTGCAGAAGATCGTTCTATTGCGATGATGGGCAGGACTCCGCTGGCGAGTGCCAAGGATATTTGTAACGGAGCTTATTCTCCCGCGGGAACCTTTCGGGTCACGGTGGGTAAGCAAGGTAACTGCAACAGACAGCGGTGCAGCACCCGCAAAATCAAGACCTAAGGAAGCAATGCATGAATCGCTTGGCACAGGATTGTATCGAGACCCTGAAAGCCCAGGACGAGCAGATAGCGGCTATCATCAAAGATGTCGAATTACAAGGACTTAATTGGAAGCCGATTCCCGGGATCAATTCCATATATGTCCTTATATCGCATATTGCGGGATCGCGCAATTTCTGGATCAACCAGGTCATCGGAGGCGACGATATCCACCGCGACCGAGACGCTGAGTTCAAAACCTGGGGACAGGACCGACAACCGCTGTTGCGCAAACTGCAGGAGGTCACGACTCAGTGTCTTATGACCTTAGAGAGGCTTGCACCAGACGAAAGCAACAGCATCCGTCGAGTGCGTGATAGAGAATATAGCGTCCGATGGTGCATGCTCCATGCCATCGAACATTCCGGATATCATATCGGTCAGATCAAGCTTCTCGAAAGACAGTTGTCACAAAACGGCGGCAAAAGATAACCTGCTCCAATAATTCGGGCGACAATATGGCGTTAACCGGACGAGAGAAGACCAAATCCCGGCAAGATCCGTCGAATAGGCGGCTTTGGGTAGCGGTACTCCTTTTTGTATTCGTAGTTCAAGATTTGGTAGTTCCGAAGAGCATCCTGATCCGCTTCATCAACCATTTGCTGTTCGGCTTGATATTCCAGTTCGTTCCCAGTCTGACGGAACCATGGGTCGTTCTTGAACAGGGACTGACTTTCCTGCTCTTGGGTTGGTTGTTTCTGAGATCAATCCATCGTCCGATAGGGACTCTCGGCGCCACTGCTGAGGCTTGGAAAATCGGAGTTCCATGGGGTCTGGCGATGTTCCTGGCAAGTACAGTCTTGCTTGTCGGCGTCGGCGGGGCGATTGCAGGCTTCAACCACATTCCGCCGGTTTTCTGGTCTTTGCCGGCGCAATTCGCCCAGATGTTCAACGGACTGGGCAAAGCATTATGCTTGCAGGGATTTTTCCAGTCCAGTGTGGTGCTATTGTCGCTGCGCTACCTCAAGAGAAACGACACAGCGAGCACCATCGGGATCGGCGCATCGACGATCTTGATCATGATCGTTCAAGCTCCGGAATTGGCGAGATCCGGCTTGGAAGGTATAGCGCTGGCAGCAGCTCTAATCCATGTCAGCCTGGTCTTTGGATTGATTGTGAGCCTGATCTACGCTTACACCAATAATCTGGTGCTGGCAGCGATGCTCTATGGCGGGTATTACGCGATGTCGTACTGGACAGTCAGCGGCTTGTACACGTTGTTTCCAGCCCACATATATCTGGTAACAGCGGCAGCGGTCTTATTTGTTGCGCTGAAAAGCAATCCAAAAGCCCTGAACGAGACGCCAATCGCTGCGCAGATCGAGCTCGTTACTTCCCGTAAAGAATGATCCGATAGTCTTCGTCAGGATCCGGCGATTCCCCCATCGCCCGCAAGATTCCCAATCCGATCTCCCGATACAGCTCCTCCACGAACAGCTTGATCTCAAGCTGCTGGTCGTTGACGAACACTCTGACCTCATTCGGCTTGATCGTGACTTCCACGGTCTCGATGTCTTCCGCCACGTTGTCCAATGTCTCCGTCAGGGCGAAGAGCACGTCCCGGAACACCCGCTGCACATATTCCTTAATCTGTACCGCATTGTCGCCCACGTACACTTCCGCCATGATCGCTTCGGATGAGTCCTCGTCCTGACAGAAGCCGCTCTGGAGCGTCAGCACAACCCCTGCGATACAGACCACCACGAACGCCGAATGACCAAATCTCATCATTCCTCCTGTGCTACCGATAGGCATCTCAAGCTATGTGCAATTCCCTCGAAATACCGGCATCATTGGTTCTCGAGCGTCAACAATTCCTGCAATCTAACGTTGTACCTCTGATCTCCCCAGGCGTTTCTCAATACTTCCCGGTGCAAGGTCATGTACCGCTTCGCCAGATTGACGTCGTCATGGCTTCGCTTCTTTGAAGCCTCGAAGTACAGCGCCTCGACCAGGTATGGAAGAACTTCCTGCTGACAACGATCGCCTGCACATCGCTTGTATTCTGCCCACAAGCTGTCCAGTCCAGTCTTTGCTTCCACCGACGCGTCCAGCGTCACTCCGTAGGTCTCCCAATATGACCTGTCAGAAAAGGGCTCATTTGCGAGCGACTCTGTCGTGCCACGCACTGGCGCGCTGATCTCCAGATTCTCGGATACTGGCGCGCCTCCAAGAACATGCGTCTCGTCCACGCCCAGCGCCGGTATTTCCTCTGTTCTTTCGGCTTCCCTTATCACCGCCGGGGGACCAGCTCTATCAGAAATGACGCCCTTTTCCGCAGTTGTGCCTCCCGACAGTACTTCAATCGACCGCTTACTCACCGCCTTGCTCTCGCTTGCCTGCTCGGTTTCAATCACCGGGCCAGGCGGGGCAGCTTGCTCCGGAGGCGTAACCGGCTCGTTCGATAGCACATTCTGACCTTCCAGGACCGGAGGCGAAATCCTCTGCAGCGAATCCTGTCCTGAGACTACCACCGTCCTCTGATCACGTAACGGACTCTCGATGGGAGCCTCTGAAGGTTGCAGTCTGACTGCCTGTGATTCGGCGACTGGTCGTGCCCCTTTGTCTAACCGCGCTGTGACAGTATCCTGCAGCTGAGGAAGTCCCGAAACCGTGCCTTCTTGTCTTGACATGTCTGATTGAGGCACGAAGACCTCATCCGATTTCTGCATTCCTGGCGCACCTTGTCTTGGCATGGTCCTTCGGGACACGACCGATTCGGGAACTGTCTCTGTGGAGCGTGAGAATCGATGCACCGAGAATTGCCGAGACACCACGAATGCCAGCGCGATGATTGCCAATGCCGCCCCGACCTTGACCACGGCATACCGAGGCGACAGGAGCCAACCGATCCAATCCATGACCCCTGGTCGAGCGGCTGCCGGTCGTTCGGAAATGCCCTTCCGAATGCCAGCCCGTATTCTCGCCCAGGCTTCCTCGCCTGGATCCAAGCCCTGAGTCTGTGCCACCAGCCGATCCGCTTCAGTCAGCTTCTCAAATTCCGCACGGCAATCCCGGCACCACTCCATGTGTCGCACAATCGCATCGCCTTCCGCGGGAGTCAATTCCCCGTCCACGAAGGCTTCAAGCTTCTGCTGTATGTCATGGCATTCCATAGTCGGACGCCTCTATCGTTACTTTCGCAAAGTTGCCAGGATTCTGGGAATCCTGACCTATTGTGCTCATAGGTAGTCTTTGAGCAACTCCCGCAACTTGGTGCGTGCCCGGTTCAATCGCGACATCACGGTGCCCAGAGGGATATCAAGCACTTCGGAAATCTGATCGTAGCTCAATCCCTCCTGCACTCGAAGCAGCAGCACCGCACGCTGATCCTCAGGCAAAGCCATCGATGCTTTCAATGCCACGCGCCCCAATTCGTCTGTGTCCCTATCCTCGGGATCAGTCGCCACTGGATCTCCCACCAATTCGGCATCCTCCAGAGTCACCCTGGCGTGCTGCTTCCGCCGATGGATTGTGGTCAGCGTTAGATTGATGGCGATTCGATACAACCACGGTTGGAACGGACGCTCCGAGTCGAATCCATCCAGAGACCGATAGGCACGTATGAATGCCTCCTGCACGACATCCTCGGCATCGGCAGGATTCCCCAGCATTTTCAAAACCAGGAAATACAACGGCTTCTGGTACTTCAGCACCAGCCGATCAAAGGCGCCGAGTTCCCCCTGTCTGGCTTTGAGGATCCAGGAACGATCCTCACTGGCTGATCCGTCGAAATCCTGACCCATGCCCGATTATCTGACCGCAATCTTCCGGCAATGCGACGTCATACCTCCGGAATACCGGTCTGTTAATATTACTCAACGACTGCCCGATTATTCCAATCCTTACCGAGATTTCCGCGACATGCCGATCATAGAAAAAGGGTCGGACACCAGCGAACGACCCTCCTTGTGATAGCTCCAGTCATCGGAGCAGAATTGCTTTCCGCAGGTCCTCGAAGATTGTGGCGCTACCTTGCCGTACCACGAAGTGGAAGAAGTACACTCCCGATGCCGCCTGTGATCCGTCCCACGTGATTCGGTGGAATCCGGCAGCCATTGGCTGTTCCAGCACCACAGCTACTCTCTGCCCCAGCACATTGAAGACCTCAATCGTGACTTTGCCGGGCTGCACCAAATCGAAGGGGATAGTAGTTCTGGGATTGAATGGATTGGGATAATTCTGATGCAACGCAAATCGCTCCGGAACCAGCCGTTGGTCGGCTGAAGGCACATTGGAACCCTGGTACAGCACCGACACATGATTGGTAGAGTCGCTGACGCCCAAGGTGTATTCCGCGGCCACATGATAGTCATACGTGCCGTTCTGCGGCGGGACATCCCCATATTCCGTTTCCTGGATTACCGAATCGATGCAAACCGCATTGCGGTAGATGCGATAACCCACGAATTCCAACGACTCGTCTAAGCCCTGGTTGGAAGATTGCGTCCGACGCAGACTTCCGGCATCATTCTGTTCGGGGAATGCGGTCTCCTGCCATTCCAGCAGCACGACGTCACCTACTGCAGACCCCGTCAGGCTTGACGGAGGATCCAGATATGGCAGGTTGACATCGATTCCACTCAACGCCCCTGCCGGAGGAACCATCAGATTGGGCATCATCACGGCGCCATAGCCGTACAAAGAGGCGATTAACGTCTGCAATCCGGACGGCGCCTGTGTCAACAGATATGCCCCATTGCCAGAGGGATTCGTCATCACCAGTCCGATGTAAATTTCGACTTCCTGCACATTGCCATTGCCACCAAGCAACGCTGCTACACCGCTGACCGTTCCCGGCGTCTGCGATACTCCGGCGAGGAAGAGGATAGCCGTCTCTGGCGCGATCTGAGTGGCATGAGGGTCGTAATCGCCGTCGAACAGATACTGGATTCCGTCCGTCTGATCGGCATTTTCGATTCCGATGGTCGCACTGGTCATGCCATTGGCGGTCTGGTACTGGAACAGGATCATTCCGTCGCCGGTGGCTGTGGGATGCACATCAGGATCATACAGAATGACCTGGAGAGTATTTTCCTCATTCGGCGGACTCCAATGAGCAATCTCATAGTACTCAACGACGAATCGCCCGCCACTGACGTCCAACCAGATCCAAATGGTGCCATGCTGCAAAGGACTCAGGTCATCCCAATACGGCGCCACCATCCTGTCCGGACCATCTGGATCGGGGATACCCGTATTTGTATAGGTAGTAACAGAAGTGCCTCCGAACGCAATCCAGCCATTGGAGCAGATGGAGATATCCTGGTATTCCTCACCATAGTATCGGAAGGCGAAGGGCAAATCGAATTGCAACGTCTGGTCGTCGCCCACAATGTCGGCAAAGGTCCCTGGACCCCCCAGATGGCTGTTGATCTCAATCCATTCGTACTCGGGAGCGCCCGTGATGTCGCGGGAATCGTATGCCACGTAGCCATATCCGTCAGGACCCGTCGGCAGTTGCGCTTCGTCACCGATGACGAGCTCGAACCGGTCGATGTCCTCCCTGCCGGTCGATGCTTCTTCCACAGTAAGAATCAATCCGGCGGGATATCCTAACGGACAGGACGTAGACGCGGCGACCACGAAGCTATCGGTGGCTTGAGCCTCTGGACTCAGAGCCGCGAAATTGCCAGTGCCGAAAGGAATCGATACCATTGCTTCCAGAGTCGTCAAATGCGCTGCCATAGGAGTCGATACCACGCTGCCACTGTTGGTGACCGTGATTACCAGATTCCCGGTCTCGCCGGGATCCAGGATTCCGTTCTGATTTCCGGAAATGTCATCCACCAGGATCGAAGTGCACACGATCTGCGGGGCATGCGTCATGATGGCGAAAGACGTTTCCCAACTGCCCTCGTTTGAGGTGGCAACCACAACAAAGGCAATCTCCTGATTGTCGTCCACATTCGCCGAGACCTGGAATGCAAACGCATCCTCCACCGTCACCTGTTGCTCGACTGCGATGCTTCCATACGACGCCACCGAATCCGTGATGACAATGCAGTCATCATCGCAACGGAGAGTGACGACCACGTTCGACGCCGGTTGCGAACCCAGATTTTCCACGGTCAGATCGAGAGTCACCGACTCGTTGTAATCGAGCTGCCCATTATTATTTCCGGAGGGGTCATTGATGTGGCAATCGCGGTAACTGACGAATGGACCGGAGGCAGTGATGACCTGCAGAGTACTCTCGTCCGGATGCAAGTTGTGACCTGTGACGTACACATGCAGAATTCCGGGATTAGAAGGCGCTTCTTCGAACTCGATCACCGCCGTTCCGGAAGCATCGGTGTAACCGGAACCCCAGACCTGGTCGCCAAGCACGCACACCATAGCGTATTCGACCGGCGAAGCGCCTATATCCACGGTGACCTCAACCGAGGGATCGCCGACATGAATGACCGCCGGATGATTGACTGACGCCAGGTTCGGAACCTCGGTCCACAGATCGACCGAGGGATCGCCCAGCAGGTTATATATCTCGAAGTACCGATGGATGAGCTCAGTATTTCCGTAGTACTCATAGAGGCGCAATTTGGCGTAATTGGTCATGCCGCTCAGCCAGGTGAAGTTGACGCTGTCACCGGGGAATTGGTTGTCGAAGAAGCCTTCGTATAACCGCCGTTCCAGGATGTCATCCTGATCCCAAAGCGAGGTCGCGGACGAACCCCAGAACGCCAGCCCAGCTTCCTGATCCCGAATCCAGGTCTCCCCGAAGCATTCGGCATAGGGGAATTGACCAACGTCGCATGCAAATGAGCACACGAAAGGATATACCTGATTGACCAATCCCCGCACCTGATTTTGATTCATAGCCGGACCGTCGATCCAGCCCATGATCTCCCCGTGTCCTGAATAAGTCAAGAGTGAGCGCCCCTGGTTCAATGCAGCGATCACTTGCCCGATAGTGGCGCCATAGGTGTAGGTATAGAAGCGATCGGAAGTATAACCCGCTGGATCGAAATACGAAGTAATCACAAAATTGTGACCGGCTTCCGATATTTCCCAATTGTCGGTGGAAGCCATGAAACTGGCATGCGATTCCCAATCGTCGTTGCCGCTCCATTCCACTCGCTCATAGCTCAGGATCTTCTGAAGCGCATACCCCAATTGAATCGGAGTCAATACCGAAATCCGACCCAATCCCACATCGGCGAAATAGTCAGTTCCTGCCAGGCAGGCATAGTACAAATCGGTGCCGGGGTGTTCCGGAGTCGTTGCGACATAGTAGGGAATATCATCGGTATCGCCGATTAAGAGCACATGTACCGGCGGGACTTCCCAGGTGTCGTACGCCGTCTGGATATAGTTCTGGATCTGGGTCAGCGTCGCGCCGGTCTCGTTGGTAGTTGCCACCGTGACTTGATAGCCCTTCTGCGATTTCCACTCCACGAACTCCTGCAGATCGCTGCTCGGCGCGTACAACGGATCCGTGATGATCAAATAGCCGAGGGGTGGGGTGGGCAATTCGTCCAGAGATTCCAGGGACGGAGGAATAGTCAGCACACCGTGAGCCATCACTCTGTTAGCCAGAGTGCCAGATCGGAGGATTCGATTCCGAGTGGCTGCCATGTCCGCACCCTGCACCTGGAGCCGTACCACAAGGCGGTGGATCACCCCGACTTCGGAACGCTGCGGATTGACCATCACAGGATACACCGTGATCGGCACATAGGGATACGCCCGCAAGTATCCTCGTTCGCCTATCTCCACATCAGTTGCAGGCGCCCACTGATCCCGTGCATAATAGTCACGATCCCAGACAAATGGCGCATTTGCCAGAGCCCCCGGTCGCTTCTCGACCGGTGGCTGCATCGGATACAGCGGTTTTGCGGCAAGATCTGCGATCGGAACCACCTGTTCCTCTTTTTCAATTACCTCCCAGAAAACCGATCCACCTTCAGGAATTGCGATCAGCTTCCGAATCGCTGCAATCTCGGGGCGACCGACGTCTCCGGCGATCCCGCCATCGGGAACCTGCAGTCGGACGAAGGTTCCTGCATTGGTCGGCACGTCTTCCAACCAGACTCCACGAATAGTCATCTCAATAATAATCCGGTCGGAGCCTTCCGACCGGACAACCATCCTGACGCTCTCGGGCGCCTGCACGCCATCCAGAGGAATCCAGCGCGCCGGGACTGCTACGGAATCCCCCAACCACATCAAACCAACTACCGCAACAATTCCGAGTGCCCTCATCATCGATCGACCATGGAGTTCGTCCATTATGGCTACTCCTTCATCGTATTAATCAAAAACCTATCATCAGATTGCAGAGCATTGACCAGGACATATCAGTTGCGGCGGCGGTCCTTCATGACTCGCTTGTCCTTCAAGGTCTTGACGTAGGTCAGCAATTCGTTGCCCACCGCAAAGACCTCCTCCGGGTGTTTGAAGCTCCGCAACTCGTTGGACACGATCGAGGCAATGGCAATCATTAAATCATACTCGTGAGTATCGCCCCGGCGATCTTTGCTAACCATTTTTCCCCTCTCCCGATCCTCCGCATCATAGGCTTCGGGAAGCATTTTATTCGCCCTCTGCACCATCTCCTCAGCGAAACCGACCGCCCTTTCCACAGTGGAAAGAACTGCAAAATTATCACCCCCCAGTGATGCGGCATAGTCTCTGGAGCGCTTGTCCTCAGCCAGCACGTCCTTAATAAGATTCGCCACTCTGAAAAGAACGTCATTGCCTCGAGCCACTCCATATTGTCGGGAAAAGACGTCGAAGTCTTTGATTCCCAGGAAGACCACTCCAAACGTCTCCTTCTTGGAAAGGCGTTCCCGAATTTCCTCGATAGCTGCCGGCGTTCCAGGGAGGCGGGTCAGAGGATCGCCGGCATACCCTTTCCGGTACCGCGCCAATACCCATTGAATACGGGCATCCAGCTCTCGCCCGTCGATGCCTTTCTGCAAATAATCATCCGCGCCTGCCTCCAATCCCTGAGTGCGATCCAGCGTACTCTGGCTCGTAGTCAGTAAGATCACCGGTATAAACTGAGTTTCCGGACGGGACTTCAGCCTTCGGCATACCTCGAATCCGTCGATACCACCCATGGTCAAGTCAAGCAATATCAGGTCGGGCGGAGACTCATTGACTTTTTGTAGTCCCCCTTCGCCGCTATCGGCAGTATCCACCCAATAGTCCAGGGTCTCCAGAGTCAACACCATCAATTCGCGGTGTGACTCGCTGTCGTCAATGACCAGGATACGTTCTCCAGCCATAGTGTCTCCAAATGCCAGAAAGGAGATGAATCATCCCCATACCGTTTGAGGCGCGAAAAGGCAACCAGCGACCGCTGCCATTCGGCAAACCGGTCTTGTCCTTAGAATGTCTGGCGCAGTGCGTTTTGGAAGTCGCGAATCACCAGCAAAGCGTCCGCGCCCGATACGGATTCCATCGGACCGAAGCTGCCATCCATCTTGGTCTTCATAATGCCCCGATCCACGCACAACACCGCAGCATTATACGCCCAGTTGTCGCTTCTCATGTCCGGGAAATGAGAGGTCTCGCCCAGATATTTCGTGAGAATCGACTGATCTCCGGTAACCAGCACGATGATGTGCTGCAGGAACCCTGCATAATCGGCTCGCGTCACCAACTCATCCGGGCGGAAAGTGTGATCCGGGAAAGTCTCCATCCCGTCGATGGCGATAATTTCCTTCAGCCAGCTTGCCGCCCAATGCCCTTCGATATCAGTGGCGATAGGTTCCTGGGCAATGGTCGTTTCGGAAGGTTTGTATTGTGTCACGTCTTCCGGCGGCTTGAAGCCGGTCTCGTACTGAGGGGGACGCTTCTTCTGTAACAACTCCGGCAGTTTCAGCTCTTCCATGAAGAGCACCGCCATGTCAGCACGGTCAATCTGGGCGATCAAGGCGATCTCCTTGCCTTTTTCCGTGATGGGCGCCGCCATGATGATTTTCTTCACCAGATCCCATTGCTCCGAGGCAGGAGCGCTCCATTCGTCCTTGAATCCTACCACCTTCGCAAAAGCAGCCTCAGCATCGGAAAACATCAGGGCTTCTTTGTAACCCACTCCCAAGTAGTAATAGGCTTCGGAAGAATTCGGCGCCAGCTCGATTGCTCTGTCAAAGGCTTTTCGGGAGTCTTTCACCCAATCGCCCTGCCGCCGTATGGCGATGACCCGTCCTTTCGCAATCCAGCACTGTACGCACTGGTCATCCAGGTCCAGAGCCTCCTTATAATTCTCCTCAGCGCTCCGGAAATCGCCGCCCATCCCATCCACCAACGCCAGTCCGGCGTATGCCGGCGCATACTCGGGATCCAGCGCCCTGGCGCGCTCAAACTGTGCGCGGGCATCCATCAATTGATTGCGATTCAGCAAATCCATCCCGCGGTCGTAATGCGTCGCGGCGTTGTCCAACACCGATTCGGGCGCAATCGGCTTCTTGGCGCAGCCCATCCACAAAACCATCGTCGCCATCACTGCGACAGTGGCGATCACATAGCACACTCGATTCATTATGCCTCCTCGATGGAAGATTATTGTCAGGGTATCGCACTTCAATCGCTGCATGGACTCAGTCCACTATCAGCATGACTCGACACTTCTGCAGGAAGCTCAGGTTTTCCGAAACGCCGTGCAGCATATCCGCATCTGCGTTCGAGATGATCACATCGGTGTGGTTAGGACCCTCAGCACGAAGCGCCTTGACGATCATCGGGTGGTCGGTCACGCGGTCGTTGGTCTTTGCCTGATCCATGTTCCTGCCGTATCCCACCATGCCCTGCTGAATGGCATATTCCCGGGAGACGTAACGGCTGCCGTACACCTCGGTGTCGCCTTCGTTCAAAATCTTGGGCGCCATGGCAGGACGGACTTCCAACCCGCGGCAATCGACGATCAAGCCCGTGTACACCTGCCCGGGTGACGGGGCCGGCTGAGGAGGAACAATAGGCGTGCCGGTTCCCATGCTCGGAAACTTCGCCGGAATCAGGACCTGCGTCACCGAATCCAAAGCCATCGCCATGGTGACTTCAATACTGCCATCCGACTTGTAGTCCGGCTCGCCGACCTGCCAGAAATTCCTGGCAACGCCTTCCACTCTGGTGCGAATCACATCGCTTTCCAGCGTGAAGTCGCGAACGGTGGTTTCCGCATCCAAATACATGCCGTTGATCGTCGCCAGCATCTGGCGCAACGCATCATTTTTCGCCACCAGGATCTGACCGGCTCTGCCGCCCTTTCCTCCCGGCTCACCGATGCCGGTGGCGGTAATCATGCGCTTTGACCAATCGACGCTGCCTTGCGCCCCGATCTGCTGGATCACATCCTGTGCCATCACAGGGATCACAGACCACGTCAACAGCACCAAGGCGAAACACGCGATAATGATGTTCCGGAGTCTCATGGGACCTTCCTCCCGTTTAGAAATGATTATTGATGGTTTTCTGACTCATTCATGAAGAGCAAAGTGTCTTCTATTTAAAAGTAACTCATTTCAACAAGACCATCTTGTTGATCTCCGCGATGGGCGTGATAGCCTTGACAGGGACTTTGGATCAGCCGTCACCGCTACTCAAGTGCATTCTTACTTCCTCAATCGTCATGAGGGTGATTTCCAGACCATTCTCTCGTTTTGCCCGCGCAACCTCTTCATGTGCGTCTTTCGTAAAACTGAAGCCCACTATGATGCCTTTATTGCGATTTATTCTGGTCAGCGCGGTTTCAAAATTGTCTACGGCGATGCGTCCAACATGCTCAGACTGCTTCACCTGGATCGGGTCTCTCTCAAGGAATGTATATCCATCGATGCCCATGTCTCTCGTTTTTTTCGCGGAGGCGGTTCCACCCAAAGACCCAATTACCCAATTCTGGAATTCAAAAGGCTCGAACTGTTTCAGTTCTTCGATATCATACTTGACCCCAATAATTTCAATATCTCTGTCCACAATACTGGACAGCCTTCTTTTCATCAGCCGACACGCCGTAGGGGAGACATCTATGCCTAACCATTTGCGCTTCAATAGTTCTGCCACATATAGAGTCGTGCCGCAACCACAAAATGGGTCAAACACCAAATCTCCCTCTTTGGACGAAGTACTTATTATTCGTTCGAGCAACGGTCTTGGTTTCAAGGTTGGATAGCTATATGTCCTGCGCTCCTTCGCGGACGGTGCAATAGGCTGGATTGTCCACACATCATCCGGATGCTTGCCCAGCGGATTCAGTTCCTGTTGCCCGAAATCTCGCCCGCCTCTCACATTGCCGATGTAATGACCGAATCTCTCTTTGGTTGCCTTTGCATATGGTTGTCTTGCCGGATCAGGATTGAAAAACCATTTACTCGATCTACTGTAAAATAGCAGTACGTCATGGCGTCTCGCCCATCTTTTGCGAGAGACACCGGCACCCCTATAATACCACACCACCTCGTTCTGGAAATTCTTCTGTCCAAAGATGTCATCGCACATTACTTTCAAATAATGAGAAGCGTGCCAGTCACAATGCAAATAGAAAGTGCCCGTTTTCTTCAGCAACCGATGTATTTCAAAAACTCGGTCGGACATCCATTCAACGTAATGATTGATGCCACCTTTCCATCTATCCTTGAAAGACCGTATTTCTTCACCATCATTGAAAATGATCTCATATTGTCTGTTTGAAAAGAACGGCGGGTCAATATAGCACAAATCGACAAATTCGTCCGGCATTTTTTTCATCCAAACAATGTTGTCGCCACAGTAAATAGAATCACCAAGTTTCACGATCCACCCTATACGAATCAACATCCTGAGCAACGAAGTCTTTCAAAAGGGGTTGGTTTCCTACCGACCCGAGAAGTGATGCAGCAATGCCTTATCTTCTGCGCAGTTTATCCCGTTCCAGATTCCATTTCACCCAGGCGGACTGTTCGTCCAGATCCTTCTTCGAAAAACTCCCCGACGACAGCACCTGACCACGGGAATCCACCCTGATCTGCTGCATCCTTTTCACAATATATACCCATTCCTCCAGGGTGACTGATTGGGGTCCCTGTACACTGGTGGGACCTTGCACCGAACTTGGTCCCTGCATACTGCCGGGCGCCTGACCCTGGGTGGGGGAGATTCTCGGAAGCGGCTTTGGGATCAGTCCGGTGGCGCTGGGGGCATTGGTAATCTTGACCTCGCCGGTGTACACTTTCAATTGGGTGCTGGAATCTTCGGCGACATCGATCCGGAGGGTAGTTCCGGTGATCGCGGATCCTGTCACCGGAGTATTGATCTTAAACGACTCGTCGGCGGACACCTGCCCCACTAACGCCCACAAATCCCCCTCTTCTACATTGATCTGCGTCTCATCCCGCTTCTCTTTGGTCTCCTCGTAGAGTTTGATAATATCGATGGTGGTATTGGGCGCCAGTCGGATAACGTCAAGTTCCTGCAACTCCATTTCCGCCCGGGATTCTTCGAACGTGCGGACTTTTTCGCCCGAGAATACTTCGGTGTTTTCCTGAGCGCGCTGCCATTCCTCGCTTTCGGCAGGTTTCTTCTTGACGTTGCCCTGGACATACGTCACCACGCCGCCTTCTTGGGCGGGGGTTGCCTCTTCCTGTCCGACGGCGATCATCATCCAGCTCCACAGGATGATCAGCGGCACGCTGATAATTGTCAGGAGCATTCCGGTTCTCATGGCGCCTCCTATCAGAGTCCATCGATATTTATATAATAATAGTACATTTTTTCTAAAAGTCAAGTGCAGAGTTTCCAAAAATCGAAAGAACTTCCAGACCTTCCGGAATCGTCTAATGTTTCGCCTGCCGCCATGCATCTCAATACTGCAGCGCATATCCCGCCCAATAGGCAGGATGGGCATTGACATTGTCCCTCGCGCTAATCTGCGCCAGGCGCAGCGTTTCAGCCAGATCGGATTCAGAAGAACGCAGGTAGCGATAGAAGGATTTTGCCGCAACCGCCGCTGCCAGATCATCCACTTCCCACATGGGCGATATTACCGCATAACAGCCCGCCTCGAAAAACGCTTGTGATAGAGTCCGCTGCCTCGTGTTTCCGATTTCGGTTTCCGGTGGACACACATTCAGAAACACCAAAGGACATCCCAATTCTCGGCTTGAGATTTCCCGGGATTGCCATATTCCGTCATGGTGGGCATCCGGTTGCAGCAATATTCCCGACGCCAGCACATCGAACTGCTTCCTCCATCCGTGACAGGCGAAATGCAGCGAGCGACCCGCCAGGCGAATCGTATCCAGAATCGCCTCATTCGCGGCGGAATCAACATACGTGGTGGCGGTTGGCTCCAACAACGCAATCCGCCGCACTTCGCGATCCGCGAAGATCAGCTCCTCCTGAGTCTGATTGGACTGCGGGTATGCCATCGCCAACAGTTCCAATGACCGTTGCCGACCGGACGAATCGAGTTTCGACAGACGATCCAATCCGGTCAAATATTCGACCGGGAAGCGGTCGATGACCATCCGGTCGCTATCGTCCACCAACGCACAGAACGGCACTGACCACAAGGAACCACTGGGCAGCACGATGACATGGTCAGCCGAAGCCAACCAGGATTCGGCGGGTGCCAGGATTGCGCGGTACAGACTTCGGCAGGAAGCATCCACAGAAAGAAGCTTCTTGATGCCGGTCTGCAGGTCATTGACCAATGCCATCAGCGCCGCATCCCCGCCTGGAATAACCTTGTACGATAAGTTGGCGTTGGTCGCGACAAATAGGAACGCGGTGTCCTGGGCTACATGGTAAGCCAGAAGCACTGTGCCTTGCGGGATCGAGGATGCAACCACCGCCCAGGTGAGCACCGTGCTATCGGCTTCGCTTCTGGCAAGACCCTCCAGTTGATAAGGCTGATCTCTGAGCCAACGGCGTTTTTGATCCGACAACAGGAACGCTTCTTCGACATTACCCGCCGTCAGAGCCGTTTCCACCGACTGGTCAAATGCGTCTTCCGGATTGCCAGGCAGACCAGTAGGCTGGTAATCTCCGCTTGCCACAGGGTCGTTTTCCAATACATCAATCGCCCGCTGGAACGCATCCAACGCACGCTGCGACTGATTCTGTTCCCGACGGATCAGCCCCCGGTAATGCCAGATCCGCCACAGATATTGCCCCATCGGGCGGTCGCCAATGCCATCCTCTGCTTGATCCAGCAATTCCATGCTTAACGACGGATCTTTGGCTCGCCATCTGGCAACCGCTTGCCCGAGGTATGCCTTGACAATGGGTCGGCGGTCGCTGGAGGTAGCTCCCACTGACACTGCTTGAGCCAGTGCGTTCGAGGCACTGTCAATCTGACCGCTCTGCAGATGCGCCAGCCCCAAATTCGCAAGATCGTGAGCCAGACCTGACGTCCTCTGCAGCCGCTCATCCAGATTCCGGGCTTCCTTGAAACGAAGGATCGCTTGATCGGTTTTCCCGGACTCCAATTCTATAAGTCCCAGATTCCGAGTAATGGTCGCGACGTTAGCGCTGTCGCCCACGTCGGTGGCAAGTTCCAGGGCAGTTCCAGCCAGCATCACCGCCCGGTCTCGGTCACCCTGACTCAGGGCGATCAGGCTGCGGGTATTTTGATTTAACAACTGATAGGACTTGTCGCCGGAACGCCGAAACATCGAATCAGCCTGAGCTGCCCACAGTGACGCCAGCATCAACCTTCCGGATTCCCAATACAAATCCGCCATCCGTTGCGTCAGGTAACCGATCTGGGTCGAATCATGGGCAGCTTCCAACGCTAGCCGCGTATATTGCAACGCCTCCGCTTGTCGTCCCAGGATCGACAAAATTCGTCCCTTGATCTCGAAAATTGACACTGTGAGCGATATGGTCGCCTCTGATGCTGCAATCGAATCCAGGAGCGCCTCTGCCGCTGTCAACGAAGCTGCAGCCGAATCGATTCTGTCGAATTCGAATTGGACTCTCCCTTTCTGCACCAGCGCTGTCAACGCTAATTGCTGATTTCCGGCTTGGACCGACAATCGATAGGCATCATCCACTTCCTGCAAGGCTTCGCCCTCGTTTCGCAACGATCTGTACAGATCACTTCGCGACAGCTGGGCGTTGACTTGAGTGCCCACATCGCCGTTCGTCTTCGCCAATTCCAGCACCCGTTCCCAGGCGTCCAGCGCGCCGGCAACATTGCCGGATTGTGTCCGATAGTACGCCAGATTCCGCCACCCTGCCGGGATACCCGCTTGATCGCCCTTCTTTTCGGCTTGATCCAGAAGCCCTTGCTGCACTTCCTCCGCCTCAGCCCACCGCTTGCCTTCGGTAGCGGATCGCAGCAAAAGGAGGTCAATGTTACTCAACGCTGATTGCTGACCCAAAGCCGTCGCCATCTGCCGGGCGCGGCGGTAGTAACGGCTCGCCCAGACCGTGTTCCCTTCCGACAGGTTGAGATTCCCTTTCAATACTGCGCGTTTGAAGTTGTCTTGGGCATAGGCGTTAGCCTCGGTGGCACCCATCCCTGGCGACCCGAATAGTATCCAACCGGCATACCGGGAATCGGGCTCTCCGTGAGGATCCTGATATTCCGATAATGTCTCAGCGGCGCTCTTGTCCTGCAAGGCATTGCCGAAATCCGCAACTGCCTGCAAATCATCGCCGCTATCGGGAATCATCACTACCGAAGGAATTCCGGAAAACATCAGGCTGCGCAAGAGGGCATTGAGTACCGCACTATAGTCAGCAGTATTACCGGAACCGGCATCCCACCTAACGAATGCGCACGATGCAGCCAAGTCAATGGAGAACAATTGCGAGAACATCAACCGATCTGAGCCAAGATCGAAATAGGATGCCAGCAAATCATTAGTTCTGCCTATTATAGGCAGATTGAAGTAGATGATATTGGCTTTCGACATCGCTTCCATGACCTGATCCAAAGGTGTCTGGCGGGTATCGATAGCCGACCAACCGGTAGGCAGGCTGTCCGGAAATGCACCGATTGAGGCTTGATGCAGGATGATCGCTTGATTCCCTGGAATTTCCCGCTTCGATCTGGCAGTCAAATAGGATCGGAAGTCTCCGACTCGACTTGCATTCGGAAACGGTTGAGTTACGCCGAACGATTGCAGCGAGTCCAGGCTGAAACCGAGAAGTTCCGAATCCAGAATCAGACTCCAGCGGTGGGTGCGATCCGTGACAGACTCCAGGGCGTTCTGTGATCCGGGATGACATGGGAGAACGGAATCGGGCAGGATTAGCCAGAAGTGTGGCGCCCCGCGATGGGAAATCCCACGAAGGATCGCCTCGTCCGGCGCCATTGCCTCCTGCACCTCAGCGACCGAAGCCGCCCTCAGGCTGAATAAGCTGCCGAACTCAGGATCCTCCTTCCAGACCTTGTCTAACAAGGCCTGGTATTCCTCAGATACCGAACGGTGCTGTTTCTCGAGTGCCTGAATCTTCTGCTGATCCGGCTTTTCGCTCTCGGCTTCGGATCGAATTGCTGCCGATAACCTCTGTAATTCGCTCTGCAGATAAGGAGCATTGCCACCACCCTCGCCCCAGATGAATTTCTGCGTCTCCTGTTTAACGGCAAAAGGCTTGACACCTGCCGCCCACATCCACTGCATGGCGCTGCGTCTTTCGGCAAGTTCCATGATTCCGACGCCGTTGTCGTCGTCTCCTGACGCCAGTTGCATTGCCATGTCATAGCCCAACTGGACGCCACTGCGATGCCCGACCTGCTCTTCGAAATGGTCAGGATCGACGGGAAGACTCTCCACCAGGTCCAGAGCGTCCTGCATCCATTGATCGGCACTTCTCGCCCGGACGAAGGCAAGCTGGTCATGGGCAGTCGAATCAGACCCGGTCGCCGCGGCTGCGGTTTTGAAGTACATCCGTAATTCCGCCAAAGCCAATTCTGTCCGCCACAGCAGTCCGGTGAAGCCACTGGCGGAGGCTGTTTGATAGGACCTGACGAGATGTATTGCCGCCTGCTCCGGATCGCCCACCTCGAGGTAGAATACGCCGAGATTGTGCTCGATCACCGCTTGGGCTCTCGGGTAATAGGCGGCTTCCGCCACGGACAAAGCCTCCAGATACTTCGATTCCACCTGTGCCGCCAACTCCCATCGGACAAGCGCATCCCGGAAGCTGGCAGGTCGCTCGATCTGAAATTTCCGGAACAGCAAGCTCGCAGCTTGGTTGCTAAGCACGGCGTGATCCTGAGATATACGCCCCACCTTCTCCCCCCAGAAGGTCAGAACACCGACCACGTCCTTTTCCCAGGCGGATTGCTGTTTCCGGAACCGGATAAGAGACGTTGAGTCTTCCGCGCCGGAAACGTGCATTGCCAGGAGCACATTGCCCTGCGCCATAATGCTGCGCATTGCCCCGTATGGCGATCCGACTGCCGCAGGGTGCTCCAGACAACGCTGCATGGCACGATGGAACAACGTCAGGGAGGACTCGTGGTCGCCAAGTCGGAAAGCAATCAATCCCGAATGATAATCGAGGCGAGCCTGCATTTCGTAATCTCCCGTGTGCTGCGCCATCCGCATACGCTGAGAGACTACTTCTTGTAAGGTTTGATAGTCCTTCCGTCCCATGGCGGCAAGCTCGCGGACGCTCAAGTCCAACTCCCACTCATCACGTGCCGCAAATCCCTCCGCTTTGGAACTGCCGGTACCCAACGGTCCGAAATTGAATATCGGAATTGACAGCCCAAGAATCTTGAACTTGAGGTAATTCTTGACCCGGGTCTTCCGATACACGTCGTTGGAATCCAGTTGTGCCAGAGCAAGTTTCGCAAACCGATCCGCCTGCGTCCAATCATTCAAATTCAAATTCTGCTGTGCAATGTTCCTGAGCCATACCGAGCGGCTGTCGGTCTTACCGACTCGATCGACCCGGCTGGAAATATCCTTAAAGACGTCGGAGGCACCATCGAAATCAGAAGAAAAAGAGTACAGTTCTGCCAGCCGGAGCAGTACCCGCCATTCGCCCGGCACATCACCGATTTGGACATACAGACTGCGGGCTTGCTTCAATTGCTGGGAAGACTCAGCATATTTGCCCACGAAAATCTGGCAGTGACCCAACCGCTCGCGAACCAATGCCTCCTGCTGCAGAGAGAGAAAGCTTGGATTCAATCGCAGAGCCTGGGAATACGAAGTCGCCGCCGTCCCGAAACCGAATTCGCCCATTTGATAATACGCGTTGCCCAGGTTAATTAGCAGATTGGCTTCCGTGCGCGGATCCCGGGATTCGTCGTTCAATGCGATTCCGATACGAAGAATATTGATGGCTCTTTCCAACCAATCCACATCAGGCGGACGTTTTCGGAAGGTCACCCAGCGGGACAGAGTTGTGATGCTCTCCCCCATGGTCTCACCTATTGACCTTCGGCGACGCTCGCCGCCCATCTGATCCAGCCCGAGATAATTGAATCCCAGCGTGACATAGGCGGAAGTCAGAGTGGCATCGCGGGCAATAGCTCCTTCCAGCCATCGATTTGATCCGAGAATTCCACGATAAGAATCTTGATTCTTATATGACAACAGCAGTCCCATGGCATACCACAGGACCGGATCTTCCGGTTTGACCGCTAACGCGATTCCCAGTTCCCGTTCCATCTCCTCCAAACGCCCCAGCATCTGCGAAACCCGCACCAGTCCCTGCCAAGCAGGGACCAACGTGGAATCCAACATGACAGCCCGTCGATACTCCGCCAACGCCAGCGACCAGTCATTATCCCGTTCGAGAGATTCCGCATTGGTGGTCAATGTGCGCAAGAGCTCGGTTTTCGCCTGGTAAGCAAACCGCCCCTCAGACAAGTCGCCGTCCTCCTTGATCACCCGCTGGTACCACTGAATGGCGTCACGGCTGTTCCCCTTCTCGAAATGCAGTTCTGCTATCTGCAGCCGGGCTTCCGCGCACAGATTGCGAACGAACAAATTGGGATACCTGCGACGATACCCTTCCAGCCTTTCCAGTTCGAGGAGCGCCAGATCAGCTTCTCCCTGCCGGCGCAATTCCTCTCCGATCCGAAGTTGTGCCGCCGCCGTCAGATTGGGAACCTCCCGAAATCGCTGGATAATCTGCTGCAGTCCTTCCACCACTGAACCGCCGGACTGATTGGAAATCGCCAACGCAATGATGCGGTCGATGGCTTTCCGGTTCCATTCCACCTCATCCGGGTAGTCGGTCAGCACCCGCAAATAGCTCTGAGTGACCTCCTGCCCTTGCCCGAAATGCTCGAAAATCCCTGCGATTTGCATCTGAGCTTCTGCGGCGAGATCGGTAGGCACGTCTGGATCGCGAAGAGCCATATATGCTTCGAGGGCACGTTGGTATCGCCGGGCTTTCAAGTAGGCGTTGGCAATCGACAATCGGGCGAGCGCGGTCGCCCGAACCTGCTCCGCATGAGAAACTGTGAATCGACGAAGGTTATCGACCAATGCAACGCTGGCGGTAGTAAATAGTGTGTCCGCGCCTGGCAGAAACGACTCGTTCCAGAGAATCACTTGATAATCGACGGCAGCCACAGATGCTACATCCGGATAATCGCCGTAGAACCTGAGAATACGTCGCAGCACGTAATTCTGTTGATCGCGCAGTCCCTGGTCCCCATACAGTTGCGCGATACGATACCAGGCTTTTGCGCACCATTGGCTGCTGTCAGGATAATCGTTGATCACTTTCTGATAGCACAACCTGGAAAGCTCTCGCTCCTGCAGCGTGGGAGCACGACCGGAGGCTCGGGCGCCCGCCAGATAGGTGTCCCCCAACGCATATTGCTCACTTGCTGTTGGCATGGAAGGGATCGGACCTCCCGCCGGGACTTTCCAGATGTCCACTCCTCCGCCGCGATCGGAGGAATAGTAGATCCAGCCGTCGTGACCCCAACATGGCCATATTACATAATTGTTGTCCAGCGACAGTTGCACCGGATGGGAAATGGATATCGAATCCAGCCCCGTCTTCCAGACCGCCGACCCATCCGACCAATCGAGGATTCCGTCGCCATTGGTGTCGCCGGTGATTCGAATCCAAGCCATCTCCTTGCCGTCAGGCGATACCGTGGGAAATCCCTGCACGAAATCAGCAAGGCTTAACGGATCGGGCTTCCGATCTGGATCCGGAGGCAGATGCGCTATGAACAAATTGCCTCGAGGATCGTCGGATCCTGATTTGACGAACAGCAGTGATGCGTTGTCCGCCAGCCACGCTGCTTCGCGACCGCCGTCGAAGGTCGCTTGCCGAATGTCGCCGCTTTTCCGGTCGAGTATCCAGATATTGTCCTGCCCGCTACGGTCGGATGTGAATAAGACCAGCCTCCCGTCCGGGGACACGGCAGGCGAATCGTCTTTCCCGAGATGAGTGGTCAGCCGCCTGGGCTTACCAGCCAGAGATATGTCCGACTCGAAGCCCCTTAGAGGCAGCCACCACAGGTCCCCGAAGGCATCTTCCCGGGTCGAAACGAACACCAGACCCCGACTGTCCGGTGACCATGCAGGCGAATAATCGGCGGATGGATGGTTGGTCAACTGCTTGGCGACCCCGCCCGCCGCAGGCATTACCCAAATCTCCCGATTCCCGGTCTGGTCGGACACAAACGCCAGCCACCGACCGTCCGGAGACAATGCCGGATTGCTCTCGGTTCCTGGCAAAGCGGTCACCTGCAACCAGGGCGTCGAATAACCGGTTCGCGGAACCTGTCCGTACCCCACATAGAAAAAAGATGTGACCACTAAGGTCACCAGGAAAGCGCACCACGCAACAGATTGCTTCGCTGCGCTTGCAATGGCAGCAAGGTAACGACTATGGATTACTTCTTTGCCCATTTGCCCTGTGACGCCTCGATCCAGGTTCCCTTCGGCGATCCCTCCTGATTCAACCGAGCGAATACCTCTGCCACTTTCTCCGGCTCCGTCGTGTCCAGATCGGTTTCCAATTCTACGATCCGCACCATAATCACCCGTCGGTCGCGATTCTCTTGGGTCACCACCGTATCCACCAGCGCACGATAGCCTTCGTCCTGATTATACTTATCGCTGGGACGGATTTCCAGAAACCCGGTTAGCGCCTCGCCCACTACCCCATCCTGTTTGAAATTCTCCACATCGTCCCGATTGAACATGCGATCACGGACAGCTTCCAGCACCAGCCGCCGACTCTCAGACAAAGATACTTCGGCGCTGTCTGGAGCCCGGTACGACACGACCATCCAGACTTCTTCCTCCAGGCGAGCGTACTGCCCTAAGATCTGATTTTCCAGCGCAGTCTTCTCGCCGGTGATTCGGACTTCGGGCGTCTGGATGGCGCAGCCGGAAAGCAATAGATATATAGCGAGGAACAAGACCCAGACTGGATTCCCACCTACGCGGAGATGACAAGGGAAGGCGTCAAGCGAGGGCACATGACGCCACAGAGTTGGACTTTGACCCGGCGATCTCATGCAAGTCACCTCACAATGTAATTCCGGCGTGTCGAGCCGCCGATTCCAGGGTATTCTGCAGCAACATGGCAATCGTCATGGGACCGACTCCGCCCGGAACCGGCGTCATGAGCGAGGCTCTATTCGCCGCCGACTCGGCGTGCACATCCCCGACCAGTCGATACCCCTTTTCGTTGTTAGCCTCGACTCGGTTGACGCCCACATCGATCACCACCGCACCTTCCTTGATCCATTCCCCCTTGACGAATCCCGGCTGTCCCATACACGCCACCACAATATCGCCCAGGGAAATAACTCCGGGCAGATCTCGGGTCCGAGAATGGCATAACGTAACTGTGGCATTTGCGCCAGGCTTCTTCTGAGCCAACATCACGGACAACGGCTTGCCCACGATATTCGATCGTCCGACAATCACCACGTGTTTGCCGTCCGGATCGACCTCCGACCATCTCAGAAGCTCCATCACTCCCCGAGGAGTGCAGGGCTGGAATTCTGCCGTGCCCAGCAACAACTTTCCGGTGTTGATGGGATGCAGACAATCCACGTCCTTCTCCGGATCGATGTGAGGGATAATCCGATCCGCATTCAAATGACCAGGCAGAGGAAGCTGCACCAGCAATCCGTGGATCCTGGTGTCCTTGTTCAACCCGTCGATTTCCGACAGCAAATCACCCTCGGAAACGGATGCCGACAGTTTCCGCGTCACGGAGTGGAATCCGATCTGCTCGCAGGCTTTGCCCTTCATACGGACATATACCTGCGACCCCGGATCCTCGCCAACCAGAATCACCGCCAGTCCGGGCACGACTCCTTTGTCTCGCAGCGCATTTGCCTTCTGTGCCACTCGCTCTTTGACAGAGTCGGCACACGCTTTCCCGTCGATCCATCTCATAGAGAAACACTCCCGAATATGCAGCATACCAATGGGGTCACGTCGCGGCTTGCTTCCGGACATGCCAGAGATAGCCGCGGCTGTAATTCCGGAAAATCAGATAGTTAATCATGCCTGACGGAATCCAGAAGGGTTCCAGGATCAAAGCCAACCCTCTCACACGATAGTAGAAGACGCCCAGACAGAGGAATCTCACCATGACGTTCTTGATGACTGAGCCAGGTCTCCTATGACGTACCGTTCTAAGTCGAACTGCCAGTGACAGTCGCAATTCGTGGAACAGCTCCGGATGCTTCTCGACCAGGTATGGAACACCACTCTTACCGTATTCAAATACAGTGTTGAGAATGTCGCTAAGGGGTCGGAGGTGATTATGGAAAGACCGAGCCTCCTCTGACACCCTGATCGGGACTCTGGCTTTTTGAAGTCTGACACCGTAATCCAGGTCCTCGCCACCATACCCGCGGAAATTCTCGTCCAACAACCCTACCTTTTCGATGACCCATCGGGGCAAGGAGGCATTCAAAGTCACGAAATAGCGCCCCGGAATTGAAGAGGCTTTCGCTGTTTTCCAGGCGCCGCGGCTCAGATAATACCGCTTCAACGCGCTGGGCGGCAGATCCGGGTGATGGTACACACGCCCCAAGACCACAGCCTCGCCCTTGCCAGTTTCGACATGTGACTGTACGAACTCAGGCACAACCTCCATATCTCCATCCACCAGGATGATCGGATCGCCGGCAGCGATCTGGATTCCTGCATTCCGGGCGCCGGATCGACCTTCTGCAAATTCGTGGAATACCGGACGTAGCTGCAATTTCCCCGGATACGACCTCAGGAAATCCGCCGTTCCGTCTTTCGACCCGTCATCGACCACGATTACTTCCATCCGATCCAATCGCCAGGTCTGCGTCTCCAGAGACCGCAACAGATTCTTCAGCAGGAGAAGCTGATTGTGCGACGGAATGATTATGGAGGGGAATCGCTCAGTCACAGTGGATCACTCCACCAGGATTTTTTCCAATCCGTCCACCCAGGAATCCCAGGTATATCGCCGGATTGTATTAAGCCCTTCTTTGCGCAACCGATCTCTCGTTTCGGAATCATCGAGGAGTCTCCCGATGCCATTCTTCAACGCTGCCGGCAAATTGACCGACACCAACCAGGCATTGACACCATGCACCGCATACTCCCGAATCCCCCCGATATCGGTAGCAACTACCGGCACCCCGCACGCCATAGCTTCCAGCGGAGGCAACGGAATCCCTTCCATCCGCGACGACGTTACGAACAGGTCTGCAGACTGCAGATGCCGCACCAATTCCTGGTCATCGGGAGGCGACACGATTTCCAGCGGAAACTGACACGGCTCGGTGATCACCGGATCCTGAGTGATGCCGATCACCTGGAAGTCCTGCCGTTCCGCCCAAAGCAGATTCAAGGCGTCCATCAACTCGCCCCAGCCTTTCGACACGTGTTTTCGAGGCATGGCGGCGATGCGATAGGTGCCTGTGGCCTTCGCCGGTCGCTCGATGGGTTTGAACACCTCCGAATCGACTCCGGGATTCAAGATGTACTTCGGTCGTGGTCCGTACTTCGCCACCTGATCCCGCGTCCATTGCGAATTAGCAATGACTAGAACCGGCAATCGGTAGCTTACCCGCACGGACAACTTGTGGAGGCTCAGCAGGAAAGTCGATTTGATCAAGGATCGGTCATCGAACAGATGGTAATCGTCCGCCATCACGAAATGTACCCCCCGGGCAGGTCGATACCGTGTCGCAATCGTATTGAGAATCCCCATGTACGGCATGGTGCTCAATATCAGATCGACCTCGGGGAGATTTCTAAGGATCGCCGGACCGTTGAAAAGAATCGATTTGATAGGATGATCGAATATGTTGCCACACTCGATAACCTGCAAAGGCTCAGGAACTCTAACCAGCCAGCGACCCTTCGGGACAAGTATATATACTTGATGCCCACGCTGCGCCAGGACTTTGCTGACTTCGATGCACACCCGATGACCGCCGCCACGCTTCAATTCCTGGATCAGCCATGCGATTCTCATCAGATCCAGCCCTCTCGCCTATAATAGCCGTATAATTGATCCGTGACGACCTCGATATCATGCACCTTCTCCACCCAGATTCTGCCCTCGTGCCCCTTCTGACGGCGGTAGTCAATGTCCACGATCAGGTGCCGCAATTCTGCTTCAATCGTCTCCGGAGTGGCGTGCACGAAAGGATGTCCCGGGATCTTCGCCTCCATGTCCGGATGGAGGTTGGTCACAGTCGGAATCCCCATCGACAGCGATTCCAGCGAGCTCATGCCATAGCCCCATCCGCCAAGATTAGTCAGTTGATCCACTGCGATATTACAACTCCTCTTCAATTCCAAGGCACGTTGATGAGGGACATTTTCCAGCAGCACCAGCTCGACTCGAAACTCCCTTCTCAAGTTCTCCACCGCTTGGATCACGAACTTGGTGCCTTTGAATTCCGGAATTCGTGCAGCGTGGCAAATCCGCACCGGATCACTTGCGACATCAACTGGCTGGAATCGCTTGGTGTCGATGGGCAGATGCAGATATTCCATCCTGGGATGCGCCGACATCAAATCCCATTCGCTGGTCAGGTGCAAATCGCTGACTTCCTCCACCGCCGGGATGATGCCGCGGTTGCGGACGTCGGTCCCGTGGTAGAAGCACACGAATCTCTTGCCTTGCTTCTTCCATTCTTTGATCACGCGCCCGTCCCGGAAGAAACCCAGGCCCTGTTCCAGGTGGATGATGTCGAAAGCATCGAGACCATACTCCTCGATTGCTCGGTACACCTTCGGGGCGATCAGACTGTCACGCAGTTGAAATAGCGCGGCTTCCAGACGGCTATTGGGTTTCCAGATAGGCGGATAGCCCTCAAGATTCCGTTTCGTGTCAATGCCCTGCAATCGGTGGAAACCCTTCTTCAACGCGAGGAACACCTTGTTGCCGGGCATCAGGGGGATATCGAGGCAAATGTCTTCCTCGAAATCGTAATGGCTATGAAACAGGGTCACGAACCGGCATTCGTTCCCCCGTCGGCGATGAGCCGCCTGGAACATGGTCAAAGTGCCGGACACGTGCTCGGGAGATATGTAGAGGATCTTCATGGCTGGTCAATTCCCCGAGGTGCGGAAGACAGATGCCCATGCCGTCCGAAGCCGGCGCCTCTCGCCCTCATTGAAGAATCCGATCACCGACAGAATTGCCGGAAATGCTGCCAGCAGCAGGATCCTGCCCCACCATGGAATGGAGGGAAACGCATAGAAGATTCCGGCAAGCGCTCCTCCCACTGCGGTGATCTGCGCCAGCCGCCGCCATTCGTATGGTATCGGGTAGTGACATCGAATCATCCAGTACAATAACGCCGCCATCAAGAAATACGACCACATCGTCGTCCAGGCAGCGCCAAACATGCCCCACGACGGGACCAGCAAGAGATTTCCGACCAGATTGACCAGCGCGGCAATTCCGGTAATCACCGGCAGAAAATGCGTCTTTTTCTTGAGGTAGATGCCCACATTCAAATTGGCATACACTCCGTCAAAAATGTGCGCTAACAGAATAATCGGAAATACCGCCATCCCCGACCAGAATCTGGGATCGATCAACGACGAATTCAACACAGGCAGCCGAAGCTCAACCAGCGGAGTGACGAAGAAAATCAGCCCGAGGAACAGAAGTACCGAGAACCACAGATAGTAGGTCAGCACCCGCGCGAAGGTGCGTTCGGCGTCCGGCTGCTTGGCGTGATCCAGGAAAAAAGGCTGCCACGCAAAGCGGAAGGCGTTAGCCACTATCGCCATGAACATCCCCATTTTGTAGCCCGTGCTATAGAGACCCACCTCTTCCGGAGTACGCATCATTTCCAAGATCTTGCGGTCGGACAATTCAATCACCATTACGAAAAACAGGCTGGGGACATTGGGGAAACCAAATATGGCAAAATCTTTCAACATCGCCCACGAAAACCCCGGCGCCAGATAGCGAATCGTGACTGCAAATGAGATTGCAGTCGTAATCAGAGACGCCCACACATTCGCCCAGAAAATGCCCTCGATGCCTTGCTTGAGCACCGCTACCAGCCAGACGTTGAAGAGAATCGTGACCAGCACATTGATCAGTTTCAACGCCGTGAACAAGGCGGCTTTCTGCTGCCCGCGAAGCACCAGGAACGGATACACCGAGACGGTGTCGAGGAACAATATCGCCGCGCACAGCCGTATCAGGCGTGCCTTCAGAAGCACATCCCCCGGATCTTTAAATACGACTGACACCAGGGGACCGGACAGCAACAAGACTATTGATGTAAAGAACAGCGACGTTACCGTTGAAGCTGCCGCGGTCCTGCCGTATATCCGCTTGCGCTCTTGGGGATTGTCCTCCATCACATAGTATCTGAGAAATGAGATGTCGAAGCCGTAGATATAGAAAACGTGGCAGACGGCGATGAAAATGAACAGCAGGGTGACTTCCCCGTATTCTGCAGGAGTAATCAGGTGAGTATAAAAAGGCAGGAGCAGAAACGCAATGAGCCGGGACGCCACGTGCCCGACACCGTAGATTAACGACTGCGATGACAGCCGCTTCAGTGGCACAAACAATGAGGACTGCTCGACGGCTGGATTATTATCGGTGGGATTTGCCATGGAGTATTAACGGAGAAGTAGATAGGAGAAAGCTGCCGAAATCGGCAAGAGCCATGGTCCTAACGATGCCGACACAATCCTGCGGCACCCCAGCATCAACAGAATCACGATGGGCACAAATGCCGGAAATAGTAGCCGGGCTTCCGACTGGAAGTATCGCAAATTCAAGAACACGAAAGAAACGAGAACATAGCCTAATGCCAACAGACTTATGGCGATGGCTCTGTATTCCGGACCGGGTATCGGGAACAGCCGACGCAGCCCGACTTGCCTGATGATTTCCAGCAGACAGAGCAAGAGAACTACTGCAACAACCGCCGCTAAGCTGACGAAGATAATCGGCTTCGACCCTCCGCCCCAAATGTCATCGAATGGGAACCAGAAGGAACGAAACAGATACAGAGCGGTGGCAACCAACCTCTCCAGACCCGCGGGGTAAGTTGGTGGCGCTCCGAATCCCACCGCCATGGGGAAGATCGCACCCCAGTGGAGATAGTTCCAATACAACCAGGGCGCCCACAACAGGACGGGAAATATCAATTCCCCCCATGGGAACTTCTCGCCGGGTCCTGACCGTATCCTCAGGAGCCAGGCAGTCGGAAGCACCAGCACCAAAGGAACAAACGAGAGCTTCGTCCACAGTCCGGCGGCGAACAGAAATACGAGGAGCATCTGGTGCTGCCCCTTCCCTTGAATCCGCCGGATCATGAGGTAGAAAGCCGCCGCCGAAATCGCTAACAGCAACGAATCGTTCGTGACCAGCGAAGTGAATCGGACATGCGACAACAACACGGCGCCAAACGCCAATGCCGCCAGACTCTGCCCTTCCGTCAGCACTCGGCGGCAAGTCAGCCACAGGAACAGCAGCGAAGTCAGCCCGAAGACCACACTCAGAAAGCGAGGGAAAATCCATGGTTCCGCCACCGGGAATACGTCGCTGAATCCCAGGGCAAACATCGCCAGGAAGTAATAGAGGGGCGGCTGGAAGTCTTCACCGGTCCGTGCGACAATATTGCCCGACTCGATGGGCAGCGGTCGATTGGGATCGACGCCTCGGCTGGGATGTGCATTCTCAAGTACCCAGTACTGGACGACCGCGCGATGAGCCGGCTCGTCGTTATAGACCGAGATCTTGCCGGCAGCCTGATACGGCTCAATCGGCGCCGCCATTGCAAAATATGTCCTGATCGCAGCCGCCAGGATCAGTATAACGGCTGCGAACCATCCGTGGGCATTCTTCACTATATCACAAGAGCCAAATACGACACACTAATTCGAATATGCCTGATCATCGTTCCGTCGGCATCATTCGCAACAGTACTTTCAACGAATCCGGACTCTGAGATCTCTCGAACGCAGCCTCAGCTTGCTCCATAGGGAAAACCGCGTCCACCATGTCGTCCGTCTCGAATGCAGGATCAGCCAAGAGCCTGAGCGCCGGCTCGAACGGTCCGCACCGCGAACCCACTACCGTGATCTCGTTGATGACCAGAGGCGCAGAATTCCAGAGGATGTCGCCGTGATAGGTGCTTTTCAATACTATCATGCCTCGAGGCTTGACGGCGGCTACAGCTTGTTTCCAGCCATCGGGCGATCCGGACGCCTCGACCACCAGGTCATAGCCGACGCCGGATTCTTGACCTATTCCGAACGTCACAGCGCCGCTTTTCCGAGACAGGTCCAGTTTCCGGGGATGCTTTCCGATGACTGAAACATCGACGCCAAGTCGCAGCAACACACGAGCGATCAGGATCGCCAGCTTCCCGTCTCCGACGATTAACGCTCTCCAATCGGGATCAATCCGCACCTGCTGCAATATTTCCTGAGCCGCCGCCAAAGGCTCGACAAACACCGCCCCGTCGTCCGGTATTGATACCGGAACCTCATAGAGGTTCCCGACCGGCAGCGTGACATACTCCGCGAAAGCGCCGTCTTTCCCAAGAATTCCCAGCACGGCACGATCCGGGCAGTGGCGGCTCATACGGCTCAAACACCAGGCGCAGATTCCGCATGTCAGGTTGATTTCCCCGACCACTCTCTTGCCAATCCATTCCCTCTGAGCACATTCCATGACTTGCCCCACGAATTCGTGCCCCAGAATTCCGCGGAAATCCATATATCCACGGGTGATCTCCACATCCGTGTTGCAGATTCCAGCCAGACGCACCCTGATCAAGGCTTCGCCATCGGCTGGAACCGGAATGTCGCGATTCACCACCCGGATTCGACCGTCAAATATGACCGCGCGCATCATTTCGAAATCACTCTGATTGTCCCTCCTCATGAGTACGCCGCCGTCCCAACAGCAACCAGACTCCCAGAATCACGAGAATCAGGGGCCACCAGTGGAATATCCTCTCCAGGGTGTACCTGGACAGGTACAGGTAGCTCCGGAGGAAAAGCAGAAGTCCTATGATAAGCGATATGCCCCCGGGGACCAAGTGTCCCCATTCTCGCGGGCGAAGCAGCGATACCATCACGAAACTGACACCTAAGATAACTATGATCAGAGGCCACAAATCACCCCGGGAGTCGTCCAGGACTTCGGTCTGCCTCAGCAGAAATAGTAATCCCAGAAGAAGCAGTAGCGTTCCGGGGAACACGCCGCGATGCGACTTCGAGAATATTGCAGACACGAACAGCACGCCACCCACCAATATCAAAACCATAGCCCAGTAGAAATTCCAGCCAAAGAGATAGTGCAACAGGAACAACAGCCCGATGGCAATTAGAATCCATCCTGCGCTGCGGTTGCCCGAATTAGACATGATACATCCCCTCGTAAGATGCAATCTCGCACGGACTGATCCCTCGATCCTCCGTCAATCGAAACGGACACGAAGCGCAACGTTCCAGAGATTCCGGAGCACGATAATCCGCCGCGAAGATTCCGTCGATCATCTGCTTAATGTCGCTTTCCAGACGATCATCTGCAGGTACGTCCAGCATCCTTCCCAACTCTACTTCCACCAGGATGACCCTGGGGGATGACACTCCGGGAAACAGATTGGCAGCCGCCGCCATGCGGTACAAATTCAACTGCCGGAAATAAGTGTCCTGCAAGTCGGCATCGATCCGACCCGTCTTGTAATCCAATATCACCCAGCCGTGATGGTCCCGATGGATGCGATCCACAATGCCCCGAAAGACGGCAACATGACCACTCGACGCAGTGATAGGCAACTCCCACGGCACCTCGGTCATTACGTCCGTAGAACCGGCGAAACCCAAATCGTGATAATGCCGGATGATCTTGACAAGCCGGTCTTTGCCGTGCGGAAGGCGTTCCAGATGCTCGGCGGCGAGGTAGGAATCAAGGTGGTCTGCGCACTCCGGATACCGGGGCAGTTCCATCAGCAGTCGATGCGCTGCCCGCCCGAATTCGATCCCGAACGCGGCAGCCGCTGCGTCCCTGGATGCAGTGTCCTGAAGCACATCGTCTCTTTTCCTTCCCACCAATCCCCAGAAAAGCAACCTGGGGCACTCCAGGTATCGCTCCAGGTCGGAAAAGGTCAGGGTCAGGGGCTTGACTGGAGCAAATACGGCTTCTGACCGACGCCGGAGAGACGTCGCTAATGGCTTCAGCTTCTCAACCCATTGCGCCGCAGAGACTGACATAGGGAGGCTTTCCGGTACCACTGCCATCTCCGGCTCGGCAACATCCCAATCCTCTTGCACGTACGGACTGCCCGTCAACTGCTCTCTGATCCAATTGAAAAGCTCAGGGGGCTTTCCCCGCTCCAGGGTGCAAGTAATCGTCAAGGTCTGCCTGGCACGTGTTACAGCTACATAGTGCAGCCGGCTGCTTTCCTCATCTCTGTCTTTGGAAGATGTCTTGTACGCGGCATAACGGGTGCCCTCCTCTTCCATCGTGGGAGACGGCTTGACCAGGATGCCGAGACCGGACAGCACCGCCTGACCGTCCCTGACGTCATCCAGCGCCAAATTGACGTTGACCTGACCCGACAAACCGCCGCGTCCAGTTCGGACGTCGCACCAGAACACGTGATCGAATTCCAACCCCTTCGCTTTGTGAATTGTCAGAAGCTGCACACCTCCGGTATTCTGGAATTCCTCCTCCTCGTCAGCCCCGTGCATCACTCGATGTTCCAGGAGTCGGGCGAAATATCGAACCGGATCGTCTTCCACGATCCCGTCCCACTCCAGCGCCAGCCGCAATAACTTCGTGCAATTGCGCCGGATGCGGTCGCCCTCGATCGGATCCAGGCATCCCGCTGCCAGCACGCCGGTGTGCACCATCGCCTGATACAGCAGCTCGGGCAAACTGACCCGCTGTGACAACGCTCCAACCTTCCGCAATTGCACCCTCAACGCACCCAGAATCTGCGACACCGTTTCCGGAGTCTCAAGATCGTCCTCCGCCAACGCTTGCTGCATCTCACGAATCCCAAACGACAGCGGTGGGCGTTCCAGCAACCGCGACTCGAAACCCACCGACTCCGGATCCAGTATCAATTTGAGCAGCGCAAGCCCATCCTTAACTTCCGGGCGGTCGTAGAAGCTTCCCCCGACCGAGCGGAACGGAATACTCCACCTCATCAACTCCCGCTCGAAATACGCCATGTGCGTCTTGCTGCGGAAGAGCAAGGCAATCGATTCCGGAGGAGCCCCATCGTCCATCAACTTCCGGATCCTTGCCGTCACAGCCTGAGCCTCAGCTTGCCGAGTCTCTAGACAACTGAGGAAAATGACAGGCTGGTCTGCCGCCGCCCGCTTAGGATTCGATAGCGCGATATCGGGACGCTGCTCCTCCCAGTACGAATCCCGGCAAATCAGCCCCAGAGCAAGATCCAGGATCTCGTTCGGACTGCGGCGATTCTGCTGCAACCGCTTCTTGACCGCATTGAATTGCCGGAATTTCTCAGGCGACGTCCCGCGGAAACCGTAGATCGATTGCTTGTCGTCGCCGACGATTGTGAGATTGGATTGCCCGGGCGCCGTCAGCATCCTGAGGATTTCGAACTGCGCAGGATTGGTGTCTTGAGTCTCATCGATCAGCACATAACGGTAGAGAGAACGATATGACTCCACCAGATCGGGGTGGTCTCGGAGCATCTGAAACGTCCGGATCAGCACGTCTCCGAAATCCAGCAGATGCCTTTCGGACAGTAAATCTTGATAACTCGTATATAGTCGATCCAGCACGGAAATTGCTTCCCGGACTCGGTAGCTGTCGTCTTGCGAATACCGGTCTATTCCCGCCTGGCACAGTCCAAGCATTGACTCCCGAAACGATTCTCGGTCCACTAATCGCCCCTTCAGGATAGGAATCAGATCATACCCGTCATCCAATACCTTGCCCAATTCGACTTGTTGGATGGCGGTCAAGGGGAATAGCGCTTGGAAATCCGGATCACGGTAGGTCTGGCGGATGATAACGTCTCGGAACAGTGCGACTTCGGTCTCATCCACAATCCTCCAGTCGTCTTCGATTCCGGATTGCAGCGGATTTTCCTGAAGCAGGTGCCACCAGAAGGCGTCGAAATTCCAAATCTGGGCGCGTGTTGCGGCTTTCGGGTCACCGATGGCTTCCTTGACCCGCTGCCGAAGCTCGGCGGCAGCCTTTCGAGTAAAGGTCAACGCCAATACCTGCTCCGGCAGAAAGCCGCAGTCCTTGATCAGATACAGGTATCGGTGCGTCAGTACCGTAGTCTTGCCGGTACCTGCTCCCGCCATGACTTTGACCGGTCGATCCAATGGAGCATATACCGCTTCGCGCTGCTCGTCGGTGAGGGTAATCTGTTGATTGCAGGACAAGCGCAGTCGCCCTCCGTGTCAGGCGGGAAAACTCGAGCTCTGAGGCATTTCCAGTTGCGCCGAGGACCGGAACTCCTCTTTGGGCAGGTTGAAATAGGCAAGCCTCAAATGCGGAAACCCGCCTGACAGATCGGAAACCATCTTTCGAAGTCCGAATCCCTGTTCCCCGGAATCCGGCATTCGATCCAGATAGAAGTCCGGATCGATATTCAAATTCTTCAATTGCAGTACGTCAATCTTCGTATCATGGATCAACGAGGTTAGCCCCTCTCGCTCCGCAGGCTGATCGGTGATCCCGGGAAACACCAGCAGGTTGATATGGACAAACACACCTGCTTGCTTCGCCCGATGGATGGATTCGATGACGTCGTCCAAGCGGTATCCGCTGGGTTGATAGTACGCATCATACCGATCCTCCCGCACGCTGTTTAACGAAATACGGACGCTGTCCAAGCCTGCTTTGCAAAGCCTCTCCAGCGACCGAGGCATGCTGCCGTTGGTGTTCAAATGGATAGTTCCGCGGGTGGTACGCTCCCGAATCTGTCGAATTGCCTGCTCAATCAACGGCGTTTCCGATAGCGGTTCCCCTTCGCAACCTTGCCCGAAACTGACGATTGCCGATTCCGCCGTCTCAAGGTGCGGCACCGCGACCTCCACGATCTCCTGCACCGTGGGCTGGAAATCGATCCTGTCATGCGAGCTCTGGAAGGAATCGATCGGCTGATGGGACAAGCATCCCAGACAACGGGCGTTGCAGTGCCTGGAAACCGGCAATCCCGCTTCCCATCGGTTCCAGAACAGATTCTTGGCTGCGAAACAATGATATTCCGTTGCACATCGTGCCAGATGGCGATACAGCCGGTTCTCAGGATAATTCGCCAGCACTTCTTCGACTCGATCCGGCAACCCCGTGTCGTCGTACCGCACCGGATTCCATCGAGGGTTATCGTCCACCAGCACCGCTGCGGTGCAGAATCCTTCCCCCTGCCAGCCCACAGCGGAATAAGCCCACATGGGCAAGGTCTGCGATTCAGTATTCCTGGATGTCGCCGGAAGCAGCAATCGCAGATATCCGGGAGGCAAGAATCCCGACACCGCACTGGGCGCCATCGACCGATTCGCCACTCGCACCTGGTTGAATTCGATGAGCGCTTGACGTTGCGTCTCCCAACCCACCGGAGTTCGACCCGGAACTGTGAAGAGCTTGCTGTCCGCAGGCAACGGGATCAGGTCAGAGAGTTGAGGCAGGACATAATCCCGCCCGGATCGCCCCACCATCAACAACTCCGGATGATCGTATATTTTCCCGGCTTCGTCGGCGAACACCAGACGGGCGGGCAATGATGCGTCGTAGGACTCACGACGTCGATTTCTGTACTCGGACGTCTCCATGCCTCTCGGTGATTCCCTCATGATCGAAATATTCTAACAACGGCACCACATATTTCCTGGTAGAATTCAAGAGCTTGCTGACCTCACCGACCGTCACTTCCGGATTGTTGCGGAAGTGGGACTCCAGCATCGACCTGGCTTTCGCAATTTGCTCATCCAGAAACAGCAGATCCGTTGCCAGGCGGATCACTCGACCGCTGTTGACCATAATCGCAAGCAGATCGCGCACGTCGGCGCCGGAAGCGTCCAATTGACCTGCGATCTCGTCGGCACGCGGGGTCTGAAAATCCGCCGACCGGAGCGAGTCCTCGATTCGCGCCATCAACGCTTGCTGATTCGCAGTCAACTCGATCCGGTAGTCTCCCGTTCGAATCCAATGACCGTCGGTGACCAGGATGCTGCCCTTCAGCAAGTCATCCAGAATCACGTCGCACGTCTGCTGCGAAAACGACTTCTCGCACTTATTCCTCAATTCGGCGCGGGAAATCCCCGGCAGAAGGGGATTGGAGGATTGATGATCCCGGACCACATCGACCATGACAACTTTGGAATCGGCAAATCGGTCGGAATGCACCAACACGGAACGTTCCCCTGCGCCAATCCGGACGATCTTCCCAGCTTCCGTCAACTTCATAATAAGAGCCTCGAGAGTATCACGAGTTAGTCCTGTGAGGATCAAGAGAGTCAGATATGGAATCTCAATTTCGGGGTACGTTTCCAGGCAGCTCATAATCAGCATTTCCGGATCGTCCTGATCCAGCGCCTCCATCCACCGGAGCACTCTGGGATCGAAGCGTTTCCGCTTGCCGGTGGGCGCCGGATCCAATACCACTCCTCCGCCAATAGTTATCTGCGGAGAATATTGCCGAATTACGAACGGGTCTTTCCGTGCCGGCACGCAGTTCCCTTCCAATCGAATCCTGACCGGTGCCTCATCGCCCGGCTCCAGAACGTCCCGATCCAGCAATATGACCCGCCCAATAATTTCCTGCGTCCCAAGATGTACGCGCACTCGTGTGCGATGCGGAAACGCCTGCACCGTCAAAAGCAGCATCATACGCCCGTCCAACATGGAGGTCGGCTGCAAATAGCCTGGATCGGAAATCACGTCCCCCCTCCTGATGTCCGCCACTTCGACGCCCTGCAAATTCAACGCCGCTCGATCGCCGATTTGCACGCGCTCGACGAGGTGCTCATGGCTTTGCACTCCTCGCACTTTGACCTTGATTCCGGGCGGTTGAATCTCCAGCACCGAATCGGCTCGAGCCGAACCGGACAGCACCGTGCCGGTCACCACCGTCCCGAATCCCTTGATGGAAAAAACCCGGTCGATAGGCAGCCGGAACATCCCGCGATCCGCTTTGCCTGGTAAATGATCCAACGCTTGGTCAATCCCTCGGCGCAGTTCGTCGATCCCTCGCCCCGAAATCGAATCAACGACATATATCGGCGCCCCATGCAAAAACGTGCCTTCCATCAATTCCTGCACATCAGCCTGCACCAATTCCAGCCAATCTGGCTCCGCCAGATCCGCCTTCGTAATTACGATTAGTCCGCTCCTGACGCCCAGCAAGCGCAAGATATCAAGGTGCTCCTTGGTCTGAGGCATGACGCCGTCATCGGCAGCCACTACGAACAGCACCATGTCGATGGTCGCCACTCCGGCGACCATGTTCTTGATGAAGCGCTCGTGCCCGGGCACATCGATGATGGCAGCTCGGTCGCCCAAAAAGGCGAACCCCAGATCAATGGTGATCTGGCGTTCCTTTTCCTCCTTGAGTCGATCGGGATCCATGCCGGTCAAGGCACGGACCAAAGCTGTCTTTCCGTGGTCGATGTGTCCGGCAGTCCCAATGATGACGTGACTCATCGGATGGTGTTTTCCAAACCTATGATTACCCTATCATTTCACTGACTTATATACCTCGAGCCGCGCCTTCATTTCCGCGGGATTCTCCGAAACGAATATCGCGCGTTCCAATACTGCACAGGCGCTGTCCACTTCCCCCATTCCGAATAATATCCGAGCATACGTGTCAAGAAAATCGGGATTCAACGGTCTGAGCATGACCGCGCGTCGCGCCAACGGCAGCGCCTGGACCAAATCAGGTCGATATTGCAGATAGATGAACGCGAGATTATTCAACGCCTGAGGATAGTCGTTTTTCAACGCCAATGCCTTGCCGTAGCACACAATCGCCGAATCGATTTGATTCATCTTTCGGAAGGCAAGTCCCATGTTATAATGAGCTTCCGGAAAATCGCCATATTGAGCAAGCGCTTGGCGGTAAGCATCGATCGCCTTCAGATAGTACCCCTGATTATAATACTCCACCCCCTTATTCAAAAGCATCCCGGCTTGCACCATCAAAGAATCCGGAGCAGTCTGGCTTCCAGGCTCCGGCTCTCTCTTTCGCTCACAGCCGCCCAGCATCAGCAGGATCAATCCCCCGCAGATTATCCGACATCCTATGGTTCGAGTCACCAGGCTACATCCTCACTGGAAGAGACTGTTCAAGTCGATCTCGTAATATTCCGACAGACAATATTGACATCCCCGATAGCGGGGTCGGGCTTGGGAATCGCACATCCTCTTGATCTGGTCCATAGTGTAAATTTTCCGCCGCTTGTCCTCAGGGATGTTACTGACTTGACATTCGTACTTGACGAAAGACATGTCGTGGATGATGAGGTTTCCCTCGTCCACTAAAAACATAATGCACCTCCTTGATACCGTATCATATTAACATAACGGAAAAATGCTAAAAATGCAAGCGATTTTCTAAGGATTTGTGGTTAAACGGAAGGATAAGATTTCTTGTGCAGACAGCTTTCGCCAGGATCCAGGTTCAAGATTTCCCAGGAGCACGGTTCCGATTCGCGTACGGTGCAGAGCTCGCACCGGATTCCCAGCCGTCTGGAACATCCGCCGTATCAGCCGCTTGCGCCCTTCGGAGATAATAACACCCACCGATCCGTCGGGCAGCGCCCAGACACGCTTGGGGCGCACCAAGCCATCCTCCAGCTCGATGCCGGCTCTGACTTTCGCTAATTGCCGCCGCGACAATAGCGCCTTCAGCCGGACCCGGTATTCCTTCTCCTTCTGGTACCGCGGGTGCGTAATTCTCAGAGCCAGTTCCCCGTCGTTAGTCAGGATAAGCAATCCGGTGCTATTTTTGTCCAGCCGCCCCGCGGGGTACAATCGATAAGGAAAGTCAACGAAGTCCGTAACGGCTGGCGCGCCTTCCCGGGATGTGCGGCAAGTGGACAGGACACCGGCGGGCTTATGAAACGCAATCGCAACCGTCTCTTCCTCAGCCGAAATCCGATGTTGATCGACCATAACCACGTCACGTTCGGGATCAACCGTTACTCCCATTTCGCGAACAATGACGCCATTGACCGACACCCTACCGCGACGGATCATGTCCTCGCAAGAGCGGCGAGACCCGATCCCGCGTTTTGAAAGGTACACATGCAGACGGATACCGACAACCTCCTCCGGTTCGATCGAGCCCACAAATTCCTCGAACCGGGTTCAAAAAAAAGCCCCCAAGCAGGGGGCTATTTGACCGCCAGAACGTTCAGGTCTTTCGAAAATCTCTCCCAATCCCCTCTGTTCTTCATCCCGTCGAAGCGAAGTTTCAACGACCGGAAATTCAGGAATCGTTCCATCTGGAACGAGACCATGGCAATGCTATTGTCTGCCAGCGTCACCGTGATTTCCTCCGATTTCCCGTCGTAATCGACTCTGATGCGATGAGGTCCCTGCAGCAGGTTGTTCAGCAACACCCCATTGTGCTCTCCGCCGGGGGAAATATAGTACGGATCGTCATCCACGGACACTTTGAGCTTGCCGCCCTCGATAATCCCATTATCGACCGGTCTCACCACTGCCAGCATCGCCTTCCCCTGGGCTTTGACATAGGTCGCAACCACCTCGGCCGTCGGACTGTCTTCGGACAAGACGATCTCCTGAGGCGCCGGATCGAAATACCCGGGAATCGACCCAAACGCGATCAAATATTTGCCCGCTTCCATGTCCCGCTCGAATCCCCCCGATCCCACCGGTTGACCATTGACGTAGATTTGTCCTGCCAGAGGCTCAGTGGAAACGGTTAGATGCGGCGTGGGCGCCTCCTTCTCCAGACGGAGACTGAAGACTACCAGCTCGCTTTGAAGATCGCGTTCGATCTTGACATCGATGCTGGGCGGATCCACCACATATCCTTCTTTCGCCACCGATACCGAGTAGTCGCCCTGAGGAATCTCCAGCAAAGTGGTGTTGGTCCTCGTGCCGGTAGGCTGCCCATTTAAGGTGATGTCCGCATCCTTGATATTGGACGAGACGATGATCGATCCCATGACCTGCTTGCTGCTCCTGCGGACTGCCTGCCCGGGTGGTGCCGAGGTCGGAATCTGCGTGATACCGCGGCGAGCCGGCTTGGGCATTGCATCATACATCTGTGCCGGGATCGACGACCGTTTTTCCCGAACCTCCACGCCTTCGTAGAACGCGGTTAGATACTCCTCCTGCAGGTCGAAATGCACCTTCGTCATCTCGGCATGGCGGATATTGACCATCTCGAACGGCGGATCCGCTCGGTAACCGTCCTTCCGAACCGAAATCGTCACCTTCCCCACCGGTATGTTGGACACAATGGTATCCGTGATGCAGCCCATTGGGGACCCATCAACCAAAACCTCAGCCCCGGGGATGTTGCAGGACACAAACACGGATCCGGTAAGGTTGGTTCTCGCCACCACGAAGTAGTAGAAGACTCCACCCACAATCAGAACGGGAACCAAGAACCTCAGCCAGATTCCCGACATTCGGTACAGACGCGTTAATGCTCGATTACCGGTAGGCACCGACCCTCTTTGATGATATGACCATCTCAGCTTAGATGCCAAAATCCTCCCCCTTGCGTCCTCTTCGCCATACGAAGGCGCCATGGATCTCATCATACGTCTCCTCAGGTCGAACATCCGATTTCAAGTCGTCACTCCATCCATGTCTATCATTATAACGGTCTTCGAGTGCACGCCGTTCCCGACAAGTCATGGATCCTCGTCGCACCCCCTCTTGCTGCCACATGATCCCGAGCCCATCACCGCCGGCTGCTACGAGCCTTCCTGCTGCTTCTTCTTCATCTCGAGAAAAGGTGTAAACAAATCGATAGGCACCGGGAAAATGGTAGTGGAATTGTTTTCCGCGGCAACCTCGACTAACGTCTGCAGAAAACGCAATTGCACCGCCACCGGATGACGTTCGAGTACGGTCGCAGCTTCCGCCAACTTATTCGATGCCTGGAACTCACCATCAGCAGCAATTACTTTGGCCCGACGCTCACGCTCGGCTTCCGCCTGACGACCTATCACACGCTTCATCTCCTGGGGCAAGTCCACGTGCTTGATCTCCACCATCGACACCTTGATCCCCCATGGATCGGTGTGCCGGTCGATGATGTCCTGAAGCCGCAGGTTGATCTTCTCCCGCTCCGACAATAGGTCATCCAAGTCCACCTGCCCTAACACTGACCGCAACGTGGTCTGAGATAGCTGCGACGTCGCAAACATATAATTTTCCACCTCCACCACCGCCCGATCCGGCTGCATCACCCGAAAGTAAATCACCGCATTGACCTGCACCGACACATTATCCTTGGTAATGACGTCCTGCGGCGGCACGTCCAGCACCACCGTCCTCAAGCTGACCTTGACCATCTTATCCACGATGGGGATCAAGAGGACCAAACCCGGTCCCTTCGCTCCGATCAACCTTCCCAACCGAAAGATGACACCGCGTTCGTATTCGTTCAAAATACGAATGGCGCTGGCTAAAATCAAGAGCACCAGCACGATGACGATAATCAGACCTGGCATTGCGACCTCCCTATTTTAAAAACTCTGCCAGACTCGCGCTGCGCCTGTCGAAGACGGCGCTGGAATTTGTGATTTGAATATATCAAGATGTGGCTTTCTTCACTTTTGCTACCAGGTGGCTCAGTGATACCACCTCCACTCGTTCCCCCACTTCAATGTCCTCGTCGGCTTCCGCTGTCCATACTTCACCGTGAACAAGCACCTGTCCGCGAGGTTTCAATGCCTTTTCCACCACACCGACTTCCCCTATGATCCCTTCCTGACCTGTAGTAGGACGTTTCGCCTGAGCTCGGATCGCCATCCCGACGGCGAACAAGAAGAATGCTACCGTCACTATCGCCGCCGGAAAAATCACGCCCAGCGATACCCGAAGCGCCGGAATGGGCGATTTGACCAGCATGATCGATCCCAGGATTAGCGACAACACCCCCCCGATAGACAACATACCATAACTGGTCACCTTGATCTCCAGGAGAAACAATATAATGGAGAATAGAATCAGCAGCACTCCAGCGAAGTTAATCGGAAGAGTCTGGAAGGCGAAAAAAGCCAGGATCAAGCAGATCCCGCCCACAATTCCCGGCAAAATTGCGCCTGGATTGTACAGCTCGAAGAACAAGCCGTAGATACCAAGGAGCATCAGAATGTACGCGATGTTGGGATCGCTGATCAAATCCAGAAAACGGTACCGAAAACTCATTGGATGCTCAGCAATCGTGGCATCTTCAGTTTCCAGCACACGTTCCCCCAGGTTGAGCATAACCGTGTCGCCATTGACCGCCGCCAGCAGACTGTCCACACTGGGCGCGATGAGATCCACGACCTTATTTTCAATTGCTTCCCGCTCCGTGATGGACTTGCTTTCCCGAACTGCCGATTCCGCCCATTCCGCATTCCGTCCCCGTTTCTCGGCGATGGATCTGATGAAGGCGACGGTGTCGTTTAAGATTTTCTCATCCATGACAGACGTCCCGCTGGAATCCTCCTTGACGCCTGTCATTCCAAGATTCACCGGATGTGCGGCACCGATTCTGGTGCCCGGTGCCATGGCAGCGATATGCGCCGCCAGCGTGACGAAAACCCCGGCGCTTCCGGCTCGAGCGCCCGATGGCGATACATACACAATTATCGGTACGTCTGCCGCAAGAATATCTTTAACGATCACATGAGTGGACGCCATAAGCCCGCCAGGAGTGTCCAATTCGATCAAGAGCGCCTGGGAACCATCCGCCACCGCGATCTTGATGGATTCCGCGATGTACTTCGCCGCCACCGGATTGATGACCCCGTCGATCACGATGTGGGTCACCGTGCTGGCGGTTGCAGCACCGCCGGAACCCAGGCTTAGCGCCGCGATGAACACCGCACTCAATATCATATGTCGAAACTTGCACCGGCTCATTTCCATACACCCAGGCATTACTATGATCAGTGGTGCAGTCAGGTGTCCTCACCTGACTGGCAATTTTCTGGATTCCCGCTTTCGCGGGAATGACACGAGTTCAATGTCGGGTTTCCAGGGAACCCGACCTACAAGCCCCCTCTTTTGTTCCCCCCTACTGCCCAGGAGGGAAAACTGCATCCTGTGCTGTTAGGCGCCCTCGCCTGACAGCCTCCCTACCCCTTTTGTTCCCCCCTACTCTGTAGGGGGGAAAGGTGAGTTGGGTTAGCCTTGCGTAACCCAACACCTGTTATTGATCGCCTTAGTTAATATAAGAAAGATATGCCAGAAACGCAACGGAATGCCACCATATCATCAAAAATAGGAGAATACTGGAGATGCCTGCTCCACCAGCTCTGCAATCTCCTTCAGAGTCACCGTCTTGACGTCCAGGAAAAATGTGTCGTCCTTCAAATATCCAATTACTGGAATACCGCATCGTGCAAACCGTCGAGCCAGCTTCTCTGCTGATCCGTGGCAGGGCTTCAACGTTACTGCGGCACTGGGCAACGGCTCCATCGGCAACGTTCCTGATCCGGCTTCGATAACAGTATCCACAGTCTCAATGACGAACTTGTCCGATCCGGACAGACTGCTCAATGCCTCCGCAAGATGCTGTGCCCGATGTCGGGTCTCGGTCGCCGATTCGCTCAGCATTGCCCAGGCAGGTATCTGCCTCCGAAAAGCGTCCGGCGACAGGTACAACCGCAGCGTGGCTTCCAGAGCCACCAGGGTCACTTTGTCGCACCTGAGCGCCCGCATCAGAGGATTCCGGCGTACCCGACGCAGAATCTCCTTATCTCCCGCAATCAAGCCTGCTTGCGGTCCGCCCAGTACCTTGTCTCCGGAAAAAGTCACGACGGAAACGCCGGCTCTTAAGCTGTCCGACGCCACCGGTTCTTTCGGCAATCCGAACTCTTGCCAATCCCTCAAAATCCCTCCGCCCAAATCATACACCACCCATAAGTCAAACTCCCGACCCAATGCCGAAAGTTCCTGAAGGCTCGCCTCTTCGGTGAATCCCTGGATTCGGTAATTTGAGGTATGTGCCGCCATCAGAACACTGGTGCGGTCGGTGATGGCATCCCGATAATCGCCGATTCGAGTACGGTTGGTCGTGCCCACCGCCACCAATCGGGCGCCGCTGCGCTTGATAATGTCCGGCAATCGGAAACTGCCGCCGATTTCGATCAACTGCCCGTGCGAAACAATCACATCTTTCCGATTCGCCAGCGTATTCAACACCAGTAGCACCGCGGCGGCGTTATTGTTGACGACGGCTGCTGCAGGAGCCTGGCACAACAAGCAGATCAGCTCCTCCACATGATCCAGGCGTTGCCCGCGGGCGCCGGTCGCCAGATCGATCTCCAGGTTCGAGTAGCCGGTCATAACCTCAAGAGCCGCCTTTTGCGCCGCCTCAGACCATGGCGCCCGCCCCAATCCAGTGTGCAGGACGATACCCGTAGCGTTGATTACCTTTCGCAGACTGGGTGTCAAAAGCCGGTTAAGCTCCCGTTCCGTCTGATCCAGGATAGCATCCAGGTCGCGAACCTGCACATTACCCTGGTCCTTCAGAAGCCTTCCTCGAACATCGTCAAGGACGTATCGGATCCGATCCACCAGGATATGGTGTTGCAATCTGGTGCGCCATCCGCCAAGCCGTGGATGACTCAGGATGGCATCCACTGACGGAATCTGCGCCAGTAATGATTGGTCAGCCATGGTCGCTTAGAAACTGCTATCCAGCGATATCTTCAAACCCTGGAACGCTTGCACCATGCGGCACACTCCGCCGGTGCACTTCAATCCGCCCCGCTCTTGTCCGTAGAATACTCGCAAGGTATGGCTGCCCTCCCCGAACGAATAGGACATCTCCCCGGACAGCCAGGAATCCCCTTCCCGGGCTTCCAATTCCTCGTCGGTAGTGAGCTGATAAGTCACGGAGGCGGAAATCTCCGGCGCATGCGTGACAGTGGCTTCCAGCAGCCAATCCTGGAACTGCCGATCCCGCAGCTCGTCATTGACCTGCAGACCTTCCACTAGCAGGATTGTGCAGTAGGGATCCCAGATATCACTTTCCCATTCCGAGTAGAAGCCCAGCTTCTCTTCGAAATACAACGCCCTGGCTTCCTCATCGTGGACCAGTCCAAGCCTGACGCGGTGACCGTCCACCGGTCTAAGGTCTGCCTCCAGCAGCATTTCGATGAACGGACGATTTTCCTGATCGTTGGAGGGGACAATGTCCCTGCCCACGATGGCGCTGGACTGGGTGTAGTTCAAGGTAAAGGTCCCCCAATCGACCGGAGTAATCTGCCCCTCGATCTGGAATCCCACCTCGTCGTCAAATGACACCACGTGAGGCTCCCGGCTCTGAATCAGCCTCATGGTCAGCTCCCGTTGCACAATGGGAGGATTCTGAAACGGCGTGGCGCCCTGATAGCTGTAATATTTGTAATCGGCAAACACCGAAAAACCTGATCCCGCAAAGCTGCTTGACAGATACAGCGCATTACGCCCAGGTAGATCGAGCATTCCCTTAAAGAGTCCCTCTGTGATCTTGATCACCTTCTCCGCATATTCGCCATAGAATGAGACCGGACCAACCGAAAAATCCACGTGTACTCCGGGCAAATCCGCTTCCGGGTATCCGCCGGAATCCATCTTCACATAATTAACACCAAATAACAAATTCTCGATGGACACCTCCACATTGACCCCAGTTACTGAGGCCGCGTGCACGGTACCCCATTCCCTGGAATCCCCTTTCAAAGCCGTGAATCGAACCGGACCCTGGCGAAATGACAGCTTAACCCCGTCCAATTCCGTGTCGTGGTATAGCAGCCGGTCTTCGAATAGGTACAAGGTCAGTCCCCGCCCGAAAATCGCCGGGAAATGCCCGGCTCGGAAATCCAGCCCTCCGTGACTCCATTCGATGAATCGCTTGTCGATGCTTGATTCCCGGCTGAGCGCCCACAACCGCTGATCCACATTGGATGGTTCGAAATGATCGTACCGAAATCCGATCCTGACTTCGCCGATGTAGAGATCCACATACATCAGATTTTCGAAAAACCGCCTTTCCGCAAGGTTGTCAGGGTAGGCTGCGGAAATGAACGGGCTGACCTCGTCGCCAATCTGATACTGCAGATGATTTGCCACCGATAAGTCAACTCCAAGCCCGAATGCCAAAGAGCTGAATATTCCAACAGAAATCAATGCGAAACTCAACGCCGTCGAGCGAGAATACCCGACATCACCCATGCAAATCCTCCGGCACAATCGCATTTGCTGCCAATATTTCCCAATTAGTCCGTTTCGCCCTCAGTCGAACTGCTGTCAGGTTCGACGTCGATCAGATAAGGCTGTATGGCTTCCTCCACCGCCTTTTCGTTGCCCGCTTTGTAGCCTTCGTAGATGGCTATGACTTCCCCATCCGGCGACACCAGCACCGCGTAGGGCACCACATTTTTGCCGCCGAATTTCTTCAGAACTTCCTTGTCTGGATCCAACAAAATCGGAAATGTGAAGCCCTTCGACTTGACGGTCGGTTTGACCTTGGACGCAGTACGGGGATTGTCGATGGAGACTCCGAATATCTCAAAACCGCGCTCGTGATATCGCTCGTATAGCTTCTGCAATTCGACCATCTCATTCAAGCAGGGGATACACCAGGTCGCCCAGAAATCCACCAGAATCGGTCCGCGATGGAGATTATCCACGAATTGCACGTCATCACCCTCCATCGCCTTCAATCGGAAATCCGGCGCCTTGCGCCCTTCCCCGAAGACCACTGTGCCCAAAACACATAGCGCACCCACCACCAGCGCGCCAATAGTCAATCGCCTTTGCACCACGAAAGACTCCTGATATACCCAGTCATCGAATCAACTGCATCGCCCGAGTCGTGCGCATCGAACCCGCGGAAAAGCTATAGAAATACGTGCCGGACGGCACCTCCACGAAACCGGCATCTCGACCGTCCCACATCATCGTCAACTCTCCAGCCGCCAATGTTCCCAGGTACAGCCGGCGCACTTGCCGCCCGAGAATGTCGTGCACCCAAACCTGACCTTCCCGCCCCGTCAGATTTTCCGGTATTGAAATCGAAATCGCGGTGCTGGGGTTAAAGGGATTGGGATAATTCTGCGCCAGCCGCAATTCTTCGGGAATACCGGGCACGGTTCTGATGACAATGCCATTGGGATAGGTAATCAGAGTATGAGTCAGCGTATCGCGGTACGTGTTGGTATCCAGCAGAGACATGACATAGGTGACCACCCATCCCGAATCTTGTGTGGAGATACTGATGATGTCAATGGACACCAGAGTATCCAACTCATGCGGACCTAACGGATCGATACCGTATAGAATCCCGGGAGGCAGGCAGCCCAGCTTGGTGCAAAGCGCCACGTTCCAGCCGGTGGGCAGATGCGGCTCCATCCTCAACGCCACATAATTGCTGTCAGCAGACTCATTCTCCAGATCACAGTAGAAGTACCCAACCTCGCCGGGAGCTTCCCATTTCCTCAGAGTGTCCGATGTAATGGTGAACGGTTGAGCTTGCGCCCAGCCGACCAGACCGAAAATCAACAAAACACAGCCCAATCGCATCATCCTAACCTCTCAGAAACAACTATTTGTCCAACGATTTTTGCCAATCAAGGTGCGAATCCGTACACCTCCTGAAGCATCGACCGCAACTCGGCGGCGGTAGTATGCCCAATCCGGTATCGGATTTCACCGCTGCCGTCGACGATGATATTGGTGGGATACAGTGTGACCGAGTACAGCCCCTCCACCTGATGTGCCGGATCCTGTAACAACTGGAATGTCGGGTGCAGGCTGGGATCATCCCGGACTTCGATGATCGCTTCCATCGGGTCGTAGGGATTGACTGCCAGAATCTGGAATCCATGGTGTGCGTATTCTTGATACACGGTCTCCAAATCCGGAAATTCCAGCATGCAAAAATAGCAGTCGCTATACCAGAAATCCACCAGGATCACGCGCCCGCGGTGATTGTGCATCGATATCGAATCCAGGTAATCGTTCTGCAGAACGAAATCAGGCGCCACATTCCCGACCTGATTGCCAGTAGTACCTGCCGTCAAATCGAAAGCCACCGCTGCCGTATCTTGCCAGACGATGGTGATATGTGTCAATGAGTCAGGACTGGTCACATACCCTTCCCGATACACACTGACTGCCCGAACACCAATCGGGATTTCCGTGAAGATCGCAGGCGCTAATACCTCAAGCGGCTGACCATCCACGATCACTAGCGCCGTACCGTTGGTCACAGTCACTTCCAAAGCACCGGTGGGAGAAGGCTGCAAGGTCGCCTGGCACGAGGTCACCTCATACGCTTCGACAGAAACGCTTTCTTCGTGATCCAGATACCCGTACTTTTCGATGCGCAGCGCATGATCGCCGGCAAGCACGTTCTTCAACGTGTCCGGCGTGACTTCGGAGCGCAGCGCTCCGTCCAGATAGATGCTGGCGCCAGGAATCGCGTTGCCTGTGGAATCGAATGCCGCCACGACCAGATACCCGGTGGCAGGACCGGTATATTCGTCAATCGTGCAGCCTGTTATCAGGATGACCAGCAGGACTGGAAGCGAAAAGTGCAATGCGGCGTTGAATTTCTTCGAAGGGTTGACTCGCATGGTAACTCGAATGCCCTTAGATGGTTAGGATTGGAAGCAGCCTCAGTTCGATGGCAAAGGCTAAGGCGTTATCCCCTCGCAGGCATTGAGAAAAAGGGATCAGTATTTCGGACGTTGATCGATTTTGACATTGAAAAAATGTTCGATGAATCGCATATGGCTTTCGAATGCCAGTGGCGGCAAATTGGTTGCCGAAAAATAATCGATTCGATCGGCATCATCGCCGGGCTGAGCTTCACCTCCGGTAACTATGATGCGATACGCCAGCACAACTACATCGCCATAGAATCCTCCGATCACAGTCCCAACGTCAAATAGCCGGTCGATCTTGCACTGCAGCCGGGTCTCTTCCCACAGTTCGCGATGGACAGCTTCTTCCGATGTCTCACCCATTTCGATGAATCCGCCCGGCAAGCACCAACAACCAATCTCAGGGGGCGCAGTCCGGCGCACTAACATTACCCGATCCAGATCCTGGGTGGCAAGCAATGCGACCGCAGGAATCGGGTTGACATAATTGATACGCCCGCAAACCTCGCATCGCTTGCGAGGACGACCCTCGATAGCGGTATCCTGAAGCTGCCCGCCGCAGAAGCTGCAATAGGCGACGTACTGGAGATTGGAATCGGAGAGAAGCTTGTGCCGCTTGGATGACATAGATCGCTCAGGCAGACCGGCTGGCGCCTTCGCGGATCAGCGATCTGCCGATGACCATGCGCTGGATCTGGTTCGTGCCCTCGTAGATTTGGGTAATCTTAGCGTCGCGCATGAATTTTTCGATAGGATAATCCCGCATGTACCCGTATCCCCCGAAAATCTGCACCGCATTCGTAGTTACCCTCATGGCGACATCGGACGCGTACAGTTTTGACATGGCGGAGATGCGACCGATATCGGACTCACCAGCGTCCACAGCACGTGCCGCCGTATAGAGCATCGCTCGAGCCGCCTCAATTTCCGTCGCCATGTCAGCCAGCATGAACATGATTCCCTGATGAGACGCGATGGCTTGACCGAACTGCACCCGACCCCGTGCGTATTCCAGAGCCAGATCCAGCGCCCCCTGCGCGATACCCAACGCCTGAGACGCCACACCCGGTCGTGACTTGTCCAGCGTCTTCATCGCAATGATGAAACCCTGTCCTTCCTTGCCCAGGATATTTTTTTCTGGCACTTCGCAGTCCTGGAACACCAACTCGCAGGTCGCCGAGGCTCGTATCCCCATCTTGTCTTCCTTCTTGCCATAGGAGAGGCCCGGAAATCCTTCCTCGACAATGAATGCTCCCGTGCCTCGCGTCCCCTTCGCCGGATCGGTCACTGCGATGATGGTATAGACTTTGGCTTCGCCGCCGTTAGTGACAAAGCATTTGGTACCATTCAAGATATATCGATCGCCCTTCTTGACGGCACGCGTCTGCATGTTGGAAGGATCGCTTCCCGCCTGCGCTTCCGTCAGCCCGAATCCCGCCAGGATTTCGCCGGCAGCCAGTCTCGGCAAATATCTCTTCTTCTGTTCCTCATTACCGCCGATCATGATAGGGAATGTCCCCAACGCGGTCGCCGCTAACGCCAGAGCAATTCCCCCGCAGGCTCGCGATAATTCCTCGGTAATCAGAGCCAGCTCCATCACTCCGCCGCCGCAGCCACCGTATTCCTCTCCGATATAGCTGGCATAGAATCCGGTCTCGGCGAAAATCTTGACCATGTCCCAGGGAAAGCTGCCGTCGCGGTCGTACTTCGCCGCCACCGGTTTGACTTTTTCCCGGGCGATTCGACGGGCGATTTCCCGAAGCGCCAATTGTTCTTCCGTTAAGCCATAATTCATAAGACCTACCTGGTTGACCTTTGCCGAAATGTCGGGTTACGCAAGGCTAACCCGACCTACACCCAACTGACTCAAATCCCAAGCTCCAAGCACCAAATTTCAAACAACATCAAAATTCAAAATCCTAAACTCTAAACCGTCCAGACCATGGGCGAGACGCCCATGCCACAAGCCTGGATTCCCGCGTGCGCGGGAATGACACAATCAATAGGGCGTGCCGCAGGGTGCCCCCACCCTGCGGATGCCATAGCCGTCGTGTGCGGAGACTCAATAGCACAATCAATCCGCCAAAGGCGCCACCCCACTTTTGTTCCCCCCTCCAATAGGCGGGGGGAAGATGCCGATCTGGGTTACGCGAGGCTAACCCAACCTACCATCCGCGACGAATCAATCAATGAGCTGCAAATCCCGAGCGGCTTCCTGGGCAGCTTTCTGTTCGGCGATTTTCTTAGTACGACCCTCGCCGGTGCCACGGATTCCGTTCTCCACCTTGACTTCGACTACGAATTTCTTCTGATGCTCCGGTCCAATCTCCTCCTTGACCACGTATTCCGGCGGGTCGATGCCCTTGCCCTGCGCGTATTCCAACAAGAGGCTCTTGTAATTCTGATGCCTGGCGTCACGAAAGATGTCGCGGCTGTTTCCCAGCAATTCCCGGATCAGGAATTTCCGGGCTTCTCGATAACCGCCATCGAGATATATGGCGCCAACCAAGGCTTCAAATGCGTCTTCCAGAATCGACGATCGGTCGCGCCCGCCGCTCTTCGCTTCGTTGCCGCTCAGGAGAATATATTTGCCGAATTCCAATCTCCGGGCTTCTCTGGCGAGCACCGATCCAGACACTAACACCGACTTCATCCGCGTCAATTCGCCTTCCAGCTTGTCAGGATACGCCTGGAAAAAGTACTCGGATGACACCAGGTCCAGCACTGAATCGCCCAGGAATTCCAGCCGCTCGTTGGCGAAGCCGCGCTCCTCGTCAGAGACCGCAAGATAGGATCGATGCTTCAGCGCGTGCACCAGCAAACCTGGATCGCGAAACCGATAGAGGATCTTCCGCTCGAATTCTCTCAGAGATTTCCGAGTCTCGGGGAAACGAGACCATCGCCCCCTACGAAACCATCGTCTCATCTTGCGAACCTTATCATATCCCCCCGCGCACCACTGATCACTACCTGCTAATTCTTGAAATGTCCGACGATAGTGCAGGCGTTGTGCCCACCGAATCCGAAGGAGTTATTGAGGCTGTACCGGATCTCCATTTTCCTGGCGGAACCGGTAACATAGTTAAGATCGCAACCTTCGCCCGGCACTTCCAGGTTCAAGGTCGGGGGAACGATTCCTTCCAATAACGCCATGGTTTGAGCCACGAATTCCACCGCCCCCGCCGCACCCAGTAAATGACCGGTCATGGACTTCGTGGAGGTCACGGCGAGATTGTCAACCTGGCGGTCGAATACCCGCCGGACTGCCAGAGACTCCACCCGGTCGTTATGCGGAGTGGAAGTGCCGTGCGCGTTCAAATGATCCAATTCTTCTTTGGGAATCCCTGCATCGGCGATCGCGGCTTCCATGGCTCGTCTGGCGCCATCGCCATCCGGATCCGGAGCCGTAATATGGTAGGCATCACCGGAGAATCCGATCCCCAGGAGTTCCGCAATGATCGGGGCGCCACGTTTGACCGCATGCTCCAGGGTTTCCAATACGACTATTCCGGCGCCTTCCCCGATGACGAAACCATCCCGATCTTTGTCGAAGGGACGGCTGGCTTTTTGAGGCTCGTCGTTGCGAGTTGAAAGAGCCTTCATTGCGCAGAAGCCGCCCACGCCCATGTGACAGATCGCCCCTTCCGTTCCGCCGCACACTACAGCGTCTGCATCGCCATACTGCAGCAGCCGAAACGAGGTTCCGATGGCATGGACGCCGGTGGCGCATGCTGATGTCGTGGCAAAATTCGGTCCGGAAAACCCGTACTTGATCGAGATTTGCCCGCTGCCCATATCGGAAATCATCATAGGCACAAAAAACGGACTGATCCTGCGAGGTCCGGATTCCAGCAAACGGGAATGTTGCTCTTCGAAGACATACATCCCGCCGATACCGGAACCCACGATGACGCCGACCCGCGTCCGATCCACTTTCTCCGGGTCGAGGTGCGCCGATGTAATCGCCTCATGAGCCGCCACCATGGCGTATTGAGTGAAGAGCTCCATCTTGCGCACTTCCTTGGGGTCGAGCAAGGAATCGGTTTGGAGATTCTTGACCTCGCCAGCGATCCTCGATGCGAATGCGGTGGCATCGAAATGGGTAATCGTCCCGATGCCGCTCCGACCGTTGATCAAACCATCCCAGAAGGACGCAACGGAGTTACCGAGGGGCGTTACCGTCCCCATGCCGGTTATGACCACCCGCCGCTTCATACTACCTTCCTTTGGCTAAATTCGGAATTCCTACGAAGCCGTTTTCTTCTCAAGATAGTCAATCGCGGCGCCCACGGTAGTCAGCTTCTCAGCATCTTCGTCCGGGATTTCAACGTTGAATTCTTCCTCAAATGCCATCACCAATTCCACGGTATCCAGGGAATCAGCGCCCAGATCGTCGATGAAGGACGCTTCCGGCGTCACTTCGGAGATATCGACTCCTAATTGATTGACGATGATCTCCTTGACCTTGTTAACATCTACCATTGCAACCTCCTTGTGGATGGCTTGATAGGTTAGTGAGACTATCTCTGTATTGATTTTCCGAAATCGTGGCACGACTACATCAACAAGCCGCCGTCCACATGCAGCACTTGCCCCGTGATGTAGTTGGCTCCGGGACTCGCCAGGAATACAACAGCGGCGGCGACATCTTCCGCCGTGCCCGGACGTCCTAATGGAATCCCTTTCAAGAAGCTGTCCTTCGCCTGATCGGACAGTCCCCGCGTCATATCGGTATCGATATATCCCGGTGCGATGGCGTTGACCGTGATCCCACGTGCCGCCAACTCTTTGGCAACTGATTTGGTCAGTCCGATCACTCCCGCTTTTGAGGACGCATAATTGGCTTGCCCGGCATTTCCCATCACGCCCACCACGGATGCCATATTGATAATCCGACCCCGGCGCGCCTTGATCATCACGCGAGCCGCCGCCTTAATGCAGTTGAACGTGCCCTTGAGATTGACCGACATCACTCGGTCCCAGTCGTCGTCAGACATGCGGATCAATAGCCCGTCCTTGGTGATGCCGGCGTTGTTAACCAGAATAGTCAATCCCCCGAAATGGGCGGTCACATCGTCGACCAACTGTCTCACAGCCTCACTGTTGGAGATATCGACCGCAAACGCTTGGCCGCGACGTCCCAATTCCTTGATCTGCTCGACCACCTGAGCCGCTTCCACGACCAAGAGATCCACGACGGCTATGTCGGCTCCGTTCCCAGCCAATTTCAATGCAATGGCTTTGCCTATGCCTCGAGCGGCGCCTGTAACCAGCGCTGTTTCCCCTTCCAAGGGCAGCGATTTCGACATACCTAAGATCCCATCCTCGATATTATCAACACCCCGACTGGCAGTCTGAAGATTGCGGAGCCCCTGACTATAGCGAGCACTCCAGGGCAGACGTCTGCTCCACCGTGTCGCAACCGAATAACTGCATCCCAGGAGCAATCCGCCGAACCAATCCCTGCAACACTTTCCCTGGACCGACTTCCACCACCCGATCTACACCCAACTCGACCATCTTCCGAATTGTCGGTTCCCACAACACGGGCGACGTCAATTGACGCTTCAATGATTCCCGCAAGCCGGATGCGGACATTACAGGCTCCGCGGAAACATTCGCCACCACCGGAACCTTCGGATCGCGCAATTCCAATTGATCCAATGCGGCGCTCAGCCCTTCCTGAGCGGGCGCCATCAAGGGCGAATGGAACGCTCCCGACACCTCCAGTTGCACGACTCGCCGTGCCCCACGATCTTTGGCAAGCTCCATCGCTTTGAGAACCCCTTCCAGACTTCCGGAAATCACCACCTGACCAGGGGAATTGACATTGGCAGGCACCACGACCCCCTCAATCGAAGCCATGTCGCACACAGTCTCCACCTGATCAAATTCCAATCCCATCACGGCTGCCATTGTCCCCGGATGCATCAAACCGGCATCCTGCATCAATTCTCCACGTCGCTGCACTACCGCCAACACCTTGTCGAAATCACCGGCTCCGGCTGATACCAGCGCTGAATACTCTCCCAAACTGTGCCCGGCTGTAATATCCGGTCGAATTCCTCGATCACTTAGCCAGGCGGCAACCACGAGACTGTGGACGAAAATGGCAGGCTGAGTGATTCGAGTCTGACGCAGCTCATCCTCCGGACCGTTGAAACACATGGAACTCAACGAGTAACCCACAATCCCGTCAGCCCGCTGGAACATCTCTCGTGCCGATGGATATTGATCATACCAGTCCTTACCCATTCCCACATACTGTGAAGCTTGCCCGGGAAATATGAAGGCCAGTTTTCCCATGATGCCCTTACACCCTGACCACTGCCGATCCCCAGGTGAATCCGCCGCCAAACGACACCATAACACAAATATCGCCTTTGCGCAACCGCCCTAAAGTCAGCGCTTCATTCAAAGCGATCGGAATTGACGCAGCAGACGTATTCCCATACTTCTCTATATTAACATAGAGCTTCTCGTCAGGCAGACCTAACTTCTTGGACAATGAATTGATAATTCTGATATTAGCCTGATGTGGGATGAAGAGATCGATGTCGTCCGCTGTAATTCCTGCCTTGTGCATCGCAACTTCCACAGCATCAGCCATCAGTCGCACTGCGTGTCGGAAAACTTCGTTTCCCTGCATGACCATATAATGGGAACGCTCATCCAGGACTTCGTGCGTCAACACGTGCGCCGATCCCGAACCCCATCGGTACAGAAGGTGCGCCAGACGACCATCCGACCCGACGTGAGTCGCCAGGATTCCCCGATTCCCATTGCGTCTTTGGATAACATTGGCTCCCGCGCCGTCGCCGAAAAGCACGCAGGTGGAACGATCCTCATAATCCACCATAGAGCTCAGAATCTCGCCTCCGATGACCAGAATCGTCTGGTAGGCGCCCGTCCGGATGAAGTTGTCCGCCAGGTGCAATAGATACAAATACCCGGCGCAGGTCGCGCTGACATCGAACGCCACCGCTTTGGTGGCTCCCAACTTCGCCTGTACGAAGATCGCAGTCGCCGGAAACTGCATGTCACCTGATACTGTCGCCACCAGGATCAAATCGAGATCCAACGGACCAACCCCGGCTTTTGCCATCGCCTGTCGAGCCGCCGGCACCGCCAGAGCGGACAATCCTGTCCCCGGCTCCACTACCCGACGTTCCTTGATCCCGGTTCTGCTGATGATCCACTCGTCGGAAGTATCGACTATTTGCTCGAAATACTTGTTATCTAATACCTTATCGGGAACACAATGTCCGGTTCCCGTGATCAAAGCCCTCACAGGCATGATATGTCCTCATCCGTTCGCAACGCTGGGCTTTCTGCCCATTAAGAACTGCGCCACTCTTTCAGCCGCACTTTGCCACGCGTGAAAATGCCCACGTGATAAGTCTCGATCGCGTTCCGAATCTTCTCCACCATCCGTTCTTCCACCATCTGTTTTGCTTCCAGGATCGCATTGCAGATAGCCCGCGGGGAAGATGCCCCGTGGCAGATAATCGATACCCCATTGACGCCCAAGAGCGGAACGCCTCCCTTCTCCTGGTAATCGAACGACTTCCGCAGCGTCCCAAGCACATCCATCTTCTGCAAGTTAGGTATGGTCCCGAACTTATCCTGGAGCTTCTCGCTTATCAGATAGTGGAAAGTTTCGGCAAACTTGAGCAGGATATTTCCGACATAGCCATCGCAGACGATGACGTCGGCTTTCCCCCGCACGATATCCCGTCCCTCTAGATTGCCCACGAAGTTGAACGGGCACATCAAAAACAGCTCGTGCGCCTGTTTGATCAGAGCATTCCCTTTGCTCTTTTCCTCTCCGATCGACAGCAACCCAATCCGCGGATTTTCTATCCCCTTGTGATTCGAGACATATAAGGATCCCATGGCGGCGAACTGCACCAAATGGTAAGGCTTGCAATCCGAATTCGCCCCCACATCGAGAAGGAAACTGTCGCCGCCGTCGCCGGGAATGAAGGCTCCTATTGTCGGGCGCCGCACTCCTTCGATCCGACCCATCCGCAATACTGATAACATCACCTGCACGCCGGTATGACCGGCGCTCACTACCCCTTGCACTTCGCGGCGCCGATGGAGGTCAATCGCCACCGCAATCGAGGAGTCCCGATGGCTCTTGATGGCGGCGGTAGCAGACTGAGCAATCTCCACTTGTTCTCTGGCGTGCACGACACGAATCCGGGACCGCTCGAACTCGTGCTTCGCCAATTCCGCTTCCACCGCAACCCGGTCGCCAACCAGGACCACCTCCAACCGATCCGCGGAGTCCGCCCGCAACGCCTGAACCGCCCCCTCCACGGGTGCCCCTGGCGCAAAATCGCCGCCCATCGCATCAACGGCTATGCGAACGACCGACATTGCGAGCTCGATGATACCTGTGTATTACGATTCCGATGGAATGAACACGGAACGACCATTGTAATAGCCACAATTGGGGCAGGCGTGGTGAGTCACCTTGGGCTGATGACAATTCGGACACTCCATCAACGAGGGAGGGGTCAGGGCGTGATGCGATCTCCGCTTGTCGCGGCGGGTCCTGGATGTCTTCTTCTTCGGTACTGCCATGGGTGTCGATTCAACCTCATGATATGTGAGTCTTGTTAAACTTCAGAATTCCGGTTTCCCCGCCATCACAGGCTTTTCTTCAACGCTCGCAACGCTTCCCACTGCGAAGCCGCCTCTCCGGTCGGACAATCGCAGCTCCCGTGATTCCAATTCTGACCACAGTGAGGACATAATCCTTTACAGTCTTCTCGGCATAACACTTTGGCGGGAACCGCAAGCAAAATCGCATCACGAAGGTCTGTGGTAAAGTCAATTTCCGCATCCGTAGGCAACACGACTCGATAATCGGGATCATCCATGCTTGGCGGCACCGTATCCCGAAACTGAACTACGATGCCGACTTGATCCGCCAGGGCGATCCGAACGTCGTCAAGACACCGATCGCATTGAGTCCGTTGATAGGTGGACACCACAAACTGCAGGCACACTTGACTCCCCCGGCGATCCCACAACACATGGACATCGATGGGATCGACAAATCGAGTGGTATCCAGATCCAATGCCTCAGGCGCCAACTGATTCTCTAAGTGATGCTCCCCCTCGTAGAGATGATCGATTCGGATCTTCATAAACTGAAAATATACCCATTTTCCGAATTTCAGTCAAGCTTTTTTCTCTTTTTCTCGCCACCGCCCTTCGACTTCCGTCCCTTGTTTCCCTCTCCTGCCCCTTTGGCAGAATCCGTCGAGGGTTCTGCGTTGACCTCTGGCGGCGCCTCTTCTTCCGTTACGCCGGCTTTCTCCTCACCACTTTTCTGGCTTGATGCCTTGCTCACCTCTTCCACATAATTCAACTTCAAGTCGCTGATCGCCTGCCTCAAAAATCGACTCTCTTCGTCACTCAAATTGCCGGCTGTCTTCTCCATCAGCATGTCCAGCATCCCAATGGACAGCGACGCCTGCTCGAAATCCTGCTCTATCTTCTGGGTGATGGGATTGACCCGCTTCCCCAATTGCTGCCATGCAGCGTCTTGAAAGGTTGCCACTAACTGATAAAACAGAACCGCATGCACGGTGTCCTTGTCAGGAGTCTCCATCGCAACCCTCCCTTTTTCTCCTCGGATTGTCAATAAGAAAAGGGGACGGGTTCGACCATCCGACGCTGTAACCTCGCCGGCTAACCATATCCGTCCCTTTGGAGGCACGATTACACTGATCGAAAACTGAATTGGGCAGGCGGCAGCAACTTCTGGCGATGCAGTGTGTCCTCACCAGGCAGTGTGTTTGACTTTCCCGGCTAGGAAGACTTGCCCTTTTTCCCGGTCGATCCGCCTTTTTCCGAACCAGGCTTCTGCTCCAACGCCCGTAGTTGATCCCGAATCTTGGCAGCTTCCTCGTACGCCTCGATGTCGATCGCTTCCTTTAGCTTCTGATTCAACTGCGCCACCAGATCCACTTCGGAAGGGCTGACCGGTTCCCCGGTGATGGAAGCGCTGTCCATCACTTGCTTGGTCACTTTGATTCGAGCCTTGGTCTTCAATGCCAGTGCGATGGCGTCCGACGGACGAGCATCGATGCTCTTCGTTTCCCCCTTTAAATCCTCCATTTGAACCAGGGCATAGTAGGTATTGTCTTTCAATTCCGTGACCGTTACCTGACCTATCTTGATCCCTCCTGCCAAAAGGATACTCTCAAACAAATCGTAGGTCAAAGGACGGGCGTATTCCAGCCCCTGGAGCAAGAGCGAAATCGCTTGAGCTTCCGCGGCTCCTATGAAAATCGGCAACCACCGTTCTCCTCCGTGCTCCTTCAGTATCACCACATATCCTTGATACGGCGGACAGACCGAGATTCCAATCACATCGACATCTATCTCATTCCCGTTGCCCGATTTCTTCTTGCTGTCGTTGCTCATGTTTGCCGGCACCTCAAGAGACGTTATCCGTTAGACACCGTGTCGCTGCATTGACTCACGGACTCAACACCTACAATATAACAAAGAATTCTCCAATGGTCAAGTCCTTTTTGACCTCGATGTTACGATAGTGAGACTTGGGCGCTCGTCGAGAGTCACCTCTTGAAACTGCGAAGCTGCGTCTTCAGTTCCATTCTTGTAGGTCGGGTTCCCTTGAAACCCGACACGAGGTTCCGGTGCCGTCATGCGTCCCCGCTTGACAGCTCCAATATTCCCCCGATGCCCGAAGGGAAAACAAAATGTGCTCACTTTCCCACGTTCACACCTTCCCACCTTCACACTTCTTTGCGCACTATCGTCTTATAGTCCGAATACTATCATCACAACAGCAATCGAGTCCTCGAATGTTGTACTGCAGGCACACTGGCTAATTGCCTGATTATCATGTTCCGCTTTATGTGATACTCCTAATCCAATTGAAATTACTCGAAAAATCTCTTGCATTTGTGTTTTTTTGTGCTATATTATTCCAGCAGCTCAAATGATAATTCCGCCATCAATCTTAAATTTCCGACCGCCAATGACTGAAGAAAGAGCGAAGCCGATTCGCATATATCAACTGGCGCACCACTTCAACTTAGCCAGCACAACCTTAATTGAAGAACTTGGGAAAGAAGGTTTCGTCCTGCGGCGACTGCATCTGAGTCCGATTACGGAACAAATGCTGGATGCGCTGGTGCGGGCGCATACGAATGATCCCGACGCCGATCAGACAATTAAAGATTTTCGATCAACAATACGTCAATGGGAACGCGAAAACCCAGCGGCACCAATTCTCAGCAGGAGGCATGACATGCAGAAGGAATCCGTCGGAAAGAAACTACGATATTGGCGTAAGTCCAAGAAAATGTCGCAAAAGGCTTTAGCGGACGCGGCAGGCGTCAGTCCGGTGACTATCAACCAGTTGGAAACCAAAGACCGCACTCCTCGAGCCCAGACATTCGCAATGCTTTTAAAAGCGTTAGGGATCACCCGGGAGCAATTCTTCACCGAAACAGAGCGTGTCAAGGCGGAGGTTACCGCCCCCAAATTAGCCGCTCCTGTCACCAAACCCGCACCCAAAGTCGTGGAACGGGAACGTCGTCCCCGCCGCGTCAAATTGGACAACATCGACCTCGAGTTGATGAGCCTGGTTCTGAATCTGGGATTCGACGAGAAGATAGAGGTGCTGAAGTACCTACAAAAGTTCTAACCCCCACCTATGAGAAACCCCGCTATGGCGGGGTTTTCTGTCTGTGGACTATTCATTCTCCGTTTCCACCTGATCTCTGTAAAGCAGGAACGTTACCCAAATCCAGGATGCCATCGAGTCGGTCTGCTCGCTTTGAGACAGCCCCAGACCAGCCGAAGAGTAAGTGGAATCAAAGAGTATGTCCGACTCCAGAATCTGATCCAGGTCAATAATCTGCTTCACCATCGCTGCGGCGCGGCTAAACGGAACACCGCTCTTCTGGAACTTGACCAGGATGTCGCTGTCCGATAGGCTGTCTCGTTCCGCCAGGCTGCCAGCCGCCAATTTCTTGCTGTGTTCTCTCGCCAGCCAGTCCGCCATCGGATTTTCGACCAAAGGCGGCACCCCTCGCTCTACCCGTCTCCGATTGATCTCGGAAAACACCCTGTCTGGATCTTTGATCGGATCGATTCGAGTGAAGGTCTGAACGAATAGCTGCGTCAGATAGGCTCGCGGCGGATCTTCATCGTTTGTCCACGCCACACCAACGCCCACCTGATTCACCTCAGGGTCCAAGATATTCCGCCGGTGACCGGGACTATTCATCAAACCTGCCTCGATCCCATCGATGGAATACCCCACCGAGACGTTCTCCAACGCCTTGACATAAGGAATGTCCATATCCTTCAATCGTGTCCTCAAATCCTTGCCTTCCGGCGAGACGTGCGCCAGGAATTTTCCGTTCCTCATTTCTTCGCTGTACTGTCGTGCCAGGCGCGACAGTACTCTGCTGGCAGTAACCTCCGGCAATCGGAATCGAGCTCGGTCCCGGTTGATCAAAATCACCGCGATGTCCTCGACCTGCTCCGGCTCAGTATTGACTTGATAACCCGAGTTTTGCCAGATGGAATAGGATTCCGGATGCCGCCCGCCGGCCGACACCGGAAACAATCCCCCTACTTTGGGACCATTGGGCGAATCAAAAGTCAGTTCCAGCAGATATTCCCCGGGACCTGCGTCGAAAGACACTTCAGCGTGGAAATTCCCTTGGCGGTCAGTCCCCACTGCGCACTGAATCACCTGTCCGAAAGGTGTTGTCACCAGCAAATCCGGATTGTCATATCCCGGAAGTACCTGACCGGAAAGGTGATACGTTTCGTCCGGCTCTACAATCTTAGGGAACTCGTCCAATATCGCTCCGCGTTCCGCGAAGATGAACGTGACCCATCGCCCCGGCGGAAAAACCTGATTGTGTACGCCCACGCCCACCACATTGCAGCCAAATCCCTCGATGTCTCCCCAGGACAATCGATCGGCATCGAATTCGTCGAAAAGTCCCGCCGATAATCCTGTAAACACAAAAGGATATGCCAGGGTGCCTCCCACGATCCAGAGACTGTGCTGCGCTTCGGACGCCAGCGGAACCGATTCCGGAGTCGAGATCCCATCGGTGATCGAATCTCCCTGCACAATCTGCTCCCAGAGCGTCCTGCCCGAAAATCCGAATCCCTGTTTCCTGAGCAGCCAATTCATCCGCCGAGCCGCACCCTGCAAGAAACCGTCCATCTGGAGCGATCGTCCGGTACGGTTGCTGTATGCAGCGTTCAGAATCTCGAACAGCTCTTGTTCATCGTCGGTCAAATCAAAGACGGGCTCCTGCCCGCCATAAGCCTCCGTGCGAGGAACCGGCGACACGGACTTCCCGCATCCCAGAAATCCTGAGATGACCACCGAGAAAACAATCAAGATGACGATCACTGGTGCTATGCGAATCACGGCTGCAGCCCTGTTTTGGTATCCTAATAATATGGCAAAAACAATGCACAAAGTCAAGGGAATTCCTGCATCCCCGTGCCCACCAGGACCGAAACCACGGATCGATCTCCCGCTTCCTGGACAAAAAAACCGGAACATAGTCATGTTCCGGTTGAAAAATCCCGCAGGTCACCGTCGTTTCAAACACGCCTTTAAGGACGAAACGATATTTTCCACTGTCAGCCCGGCTATCGCCAACAAATCCTCCGGCGGACCCGATGTCAAATACATGTTTGGAATGCCGATGACCTTCATCGGAACCGGATGATTCTCCACCACAACTCGAGCCACTACTGATCCCAGACCCCCGTAGATACTATGCTCTTCGGCGGTCACGATGGCGCCGGTCTCTCGAGCCGCCCTCACGATCGCTTCTTGGTCGATGGGCTTCAAAGTCGCCATATTCAACACCCGCGGGAAAATCCCCTCTTTGGCAAGCTCATAAGCCGTCAGCACCGCCCGGGGCAGCATCAGTCCGCATGCGATGATAGTGCCATCCTGACCCTCCACTATCTCGAGAGCTTTTCCAGGTTCGAATGGCGTTTCCTCAGTGGTCAGCATCGCCGTCTTTTCCCGCCCCTGCCGGAAATACACCGGTCCTTTGTAACCCGCCGCCCATTTCGTGACTCGGTAGGTCTCATAATGGTCGCAGGGCACTACTACTGTCATATTAACCAACGACAGCATGTTGGACAAATCTTCCATGCTCTGATGGGTGGGACCGTCTTTTCCCACGCTGATGCCGCCATGAGCCGCGGCAATCTTGACATTGCATTCCGAATAATCCACGGTATTTCGAACTTGATCCCAGGCGCGACCGGACAGAAATATCGCATAACTGGACACGAACGGAATAAAGCCCACTCTGGACAAACCCGCCGCAGTATTGACCGCGTTCGCTTCCGCGATCCCCATATCGAAGAATCGGTGAGGGAATTCCTTGGCAAAAAACTTGGTCAAGGTCGATTGACTCAAATCCGCATCCAGCACCACCACGTCTGGATTCTCGTGACCCAATTCCACAAGCGCATTGGCGTAGGCGCTGCGGGTCAATTCCATTTTCCATTGATCCGGGGGAAGGATGTGCTTGAGTCGGGGCGTGGTGCGTTTGCTGGAAACTGCAGTGGCTGTTATCATAGTGCGGCTGTTGTGATGTATTCTTCCGGATGAGCTATTGATAGACTGGTCCTCCGTAACTGGCGCGTATTTCTTCCAGGCTTTCGATATATCCCAGTTCCTTCAACATGACCTGTGCTTCGTCGTCTTTGGGAGGACGTCCATGCCAACCCGGTTCGTTGGCGTAGGTCGGGCATCCGTGCATCATTTCGGTCTTAAATAGTATCACCGTGGGCTTGCCCGTGCGGCGCTTTGCTTCCTGCCATGCTGCCACGATGTCTTCCATCCTATGTCCGTCCGCTTCCAGAACCCGCCAATTGAATGTTCGGAATTTTCCTGCGATCGGTTCGATGCTCATGATGTCCGATACATACCCGTCGATCTGGGCATTATTGAAATCCACCGACACGATGAGATTCTCGCTCTTGAAGTGACCGGCTGCCATCACGGCTTCCCAGATGCTGCCCTCTTGCAACTCTCCGTCGCCGCAATTGCAATATACCGTCGCCTCAAGCCATCCCCGCAGGCGAAGACCCAACGCCATCCCGTGAGCCGCCGACAATCCTTGTCCAAGGCTGCCGGTCGATATTTCCAAGCCCTTTAGTTTCATACAATTGGGATGACCTTGAAGTTTCGAATGAGTGGAGCGGAATGTCAGCAAATAGGATGGATTGAAGAAGCCTCGGCGCGCCAAGAGCGCATAATTCAACGCCGAACAGTGCCCATTGGACAGCACGAAACGGTCCCGGCGCAGCATGTCCGGATCATCAGGAGCCACGTTCAAAAAATTGAACCACAGCGCCGTCAAATAATCCGCCGCCGACAACGGTCCGCCGGGATGACCGCTCTGGGCAGTATTGACCATCACGATCACATCGCGACGTATCGTCCTCGCCATTTCCTCCAACGCACTGATCGACAAATTCAACGTGGGCAAAGCGCCTCCGGTGTCCAATCCGAACGGACGATTGCTGGTCAACGAGGCTGTGCAATCTTCAATTGCCTGTCAATATAATCCCAATTTTCGAGATTATCAACGATTTTCTGAAAGAATTTCCCCATGTCACTTTGGAGTGCGGTAGCTTGCTACCGCCCAGTGGTGTGCTGTCATGTGCCCTCACGTGACAGCACATTCCGTCAGGTGGGGACACCTTCTGACTTTCCAACTTTCAGACTATTTCAACAACGTCATCCTGAGCGTGCGGACTTCCCTCCCAGAGGCGAGCACCGCGAAATATGTCCCGGATGGCAACTCCCCAGCCTTCCAGACCACGGAATGCAAGCCCATTCGCCGGTTTCCATTGACCAGAATTGCCACATCTCGACCCAGAATATCGTAGATCGCCAGTCTGATATTGGCATCTCTATCAAGGGAATACAGGATACGAGTCGCAGCGTTGAACGGATTGGGATATGCCGGTCTCAGACTGAAGGAATATGCGTTAGGTGCGCCTCTGCCGGACTCGGGGACTCCAACTCCGCTCGGGGTGGGGACCGTTCGCTCAAAATCTGTTGAAGTTAGCAGATTGAAACCATCGAACACGATTCGGTCCCCATCGGGCACCGCCGACCACGACGAATCTCCTTCCCATCCTCCCCACCATCCCATCTGATCAACCCTTACGCCTTGAGCGTTAAGCAGATAGATATTGTCGCCCAGCGCCCCGCAGCCAAAGAACTCCGGAAATTGGCTTTCCCACAGGACATAGTCAGGACCAGGACCCATCATCACTCCATCCGGAATCTGATAGCCCTGCCCTGCGGCGATGGTCCAACCCGACAGATCCACCATCTGCCACGTCAGGTTGAATAGCTCGACGAACGCCTGGCCCTCCCCTCCCACCGGATATGCTTCGTTAATCACCACAATGGTGGATCCTAACTCTGCGGCTGGGGCATCGTTTAGCTCTCCCCAAGTCGGGGGCCAATCCAAAGTATACCGCTCCGCCCATCCACCTGTGGCTAATGGAACCTTTGCCGTGCTCCAATCCTGGGGTGGCGCAGGCGCTCCTCCCATGCCGCCATAGCCCACGGTATCGGTGGGAATCCCATCAGGAGACATCAGAATGAGCACTCCGGTTTCCTCGGGCAATAGCATTCCCTGGGTATTGCTCCAATTCACAACTTCATAGCCCTCCGCCTCCACTTCTATATAGTAATCGATAATTGCGGTATCGACGCCTTCGGGATCAATCTGCACGATTTTCCAGCCGCCAAGATCGACCGATTCGTTGGTCGGATTATAGATCTCCACCGAAGGTTGGCTGGTGGAAACGGTCATGAATTCGCTGAGCAGAAGAGGTGGGGTAGGCGGTAATCCTCCCGCCAGGGTATCGCCTTCAAAACACCATACGAACGGACCAGGTCCGCCCTGATTGCCCGCGATAACGTCATCCAATCCGTCTCCATTGACATCTGCCATGCCGCGTACCGTATTGACCCAACCGTTGGTGACATAATCCCAGATAATGTTACCGTCAACGCCGCTCAGTACGAAAAC
>Ga0299915_10000041_pt1 | contig 94165 bp, 82 predicted proteins | sample RVTome_13_FD_200263 | JGI IMG/M metagenome (GOLD analysis project Ga0299915, IMG submission 200263) | Soil microbial communities from uranium-contaminated site in the Upper Colorado River Basin, Wyoming, United States - RVT92D227 (version 2) ...
GCAGGAACGTCACCAGAAGAATGTGTTTCGGGCCGCCTTGGTGCGAGCAGCTCTCGTGAAGACCTCTGCTGGCGTTCTTGCTGGCGGCTTGTGGCGACCCTGGCGTTCCTTCTGGATGTCGAGATTGAGCCTCGAACCGAGAGCGGTCTGAGCGAATCGAGTGCTCGCGCAAACGCTAAGTGAGCGGCATTGGTACCTAGCCGCGCTCGAGCTTTGCGATCTGGACCCGCGCGTCGTTGTAGGCGGCCTGACCGCCCAGGTCCGCGAACGTCTGCGGGATCAGCGCGTTGGCCGTGAAGCCGTTGTGCGTGTGCTTGCGCCAGAGCCCCTTCGGCAGCACGCAGACACCGTCGCGCACCTCGCCGGAGACCTTCGCGAGGCAGTGCACCTCGCCGAGCGTGTTCCACACGCGAACCGGATCTCCGGTGACGACACCACGCGCCGCAGCGTCGCCCTTCGACAGCTCGATCTGTGCGGGAGCCTTGCGGAGCTGGCCGAACGTCGAGCTGATCTGCGTCGCGAGTGCAGGCGAGATCAGCGCGAGCGGGAACTCGGTCGTCGACGGATCCCCTCGGTACGTGTAGAGCCCGCCTGCTTCGCGATCGAGGGCGGCCGGCACGAGGTGGATCTTGCCGTCGGGTGTATCGGGAAATACGTCGATGAACGGGATCGGGCGTGCGCCTCCCGGCAACGCGGCGACGGCGCGCTGCACGAGCTCGGTCTTCAGCTCCGCGCCGTGTCGGCTGGCAGCGAACGTCGAGGCGACCAGCTCGTCGTCGGTCATCGCGTCGCCGTCGCGAACGAGCCCGAGCCGCTCGAGCAGCGCACCGAACAGCTGGTTGTTGCTGCGTGCCTCGCCGGGTGCCGTGGCGACGGCCGGGCTGTCGTACAGGCGCATCGTGCCGTAGCCGCGACGGAGCTCGCGATGCTCGAGGAACGCGGTCGCCGGCAGCACCACGTCGGCGAGGTGCGCGGTGTCGGTCATCACCTGCTCGTGCACCACGACGAACAGATCCTCGCGCGAGAGCTCCTCGATCACGCCGCGTTGATCGGGCGCGGTCGCCACCGGGTTGCAGTTGTAGACGAACAGGCACTCGACCTTCGGATCGCGCAGCGTGCGCAACGCGCGCGGGAGCTCGCTCATGTTGACGACGCGCGTCGCCGCGACCGGCTCGCCGATCGCGGTCTCGGGGGTCAGCCCCCAGCGAGCGTCCCCATTCGACATCGTGTAGCCGCCGCCACGCACGCCGAGCTTGCCGGCGATCGCAGGCAGCGCCAGGACCGCGGCGACCGCGCTGCCGCCGTTACGATTCCGCTCGAGTCCCCAGCCGACGCGGATCACCGCGGGTGAGGTCTGCGCGTAGAGCTCGACGAATCGAGCGAGCTCGCGAGCGTCGACGCCCGCAACGCCGGCAGCGGCGGCGATCGACCAGCGCGCGGCGCGGCTCGCCAGCTCGTCGACCTCGGTCGCGTGCTTGCCGAGGAAGTCGCGCGCGACCTGCCCGCGCACGAACAACGCGTGGATCGCGGCGAGCGCGACCGGAAGATCCGAACCCGGGCGGATCGCGAGGTGCAGATCGGCGCGGCGAGCCAGCGGCGTGCTGCGCGGATCGATCACGACGAGCTTGGCGCCGGCAGCACGCGCACGCTCGATGATGGGCACGAGGTGGATCCCTGTCGCCGACGGGTTCACGCCCCACAGGACGATCAGCTTCGCGTGCTCGAAGTCCTCGAGCGCCACGCCCGACATCACGCCGTACATGCCGCGCGTGGCCGCCGTGGTCGCGGCCGCGCAGAATGTACGGTCGAGCGTCGACGCGCCGAGCCGGCGAAACAACCGCGTCGCGAGCGCGCCCTCGGTCAACCAGCCGTTGGAGCCGCCGTAGTGATACGGCAGGATCGCCTCGCCGCCGGAGCGTTGCCTGATGGTGCCGATCCGATCTGCGATCAGGCCGAGTGCCTCGTCCCACGTCGCCGTGCGCCACGCGCCGCTGCCCTTCGCGCCGGCCCGGATGCGTGGCGCGAGCAGCCGATCGTCGCCGTAGAGGTGATCCGCGAGCTTGCGAACCTTGCCGCAGATGAAGCCATCGGTGATCGGGCTTCGTCGATCGCCGTCGACGGAGGTGACGCGTCCGTGCTCGACGGTGACGGTCAGTCCACACAGATCCGGGCAGTCGAGCGGGCAAGCGCTGTGGCGCTGTTCCATCGACGCACTATGAGCGATCACCAGGCGCCGCGAAACCCATAGATCGCCGTCGACGTGCCATCGGTGGTGAGTGCGTTTCCGATCGCCGGCTGCACGAGGAGCTTCGGTGCATCGAGGTTGCGCGTCAGGATGCCGGCGCCGATGAGCCCGACCGCCATCCCACCGAGCGCGAAGTTCGCGAGGTGCTCGCGCTGCTCCTCGTCGACCGCGGCGCCCCGAGCCTGCGTCGTCGGGTACGCGATGCTCTCGATCGCGAGGCCGCCGAGGATGCCGACCAGGCCGCCGATGTCGATCAGCAAGGCATGCGTGCGGCTGATGTCGAAGTAGCGCGTCATGATGACGCCACTGATCGCACCCATGCCCAGCCCGCTGAGCACGAGCCCCGCGGAGACATCGCGCGGCGGTGCAAACGACAGCGCGAACAGGCCGCCCGCTGCCGTACCCCACATGACGCTGCTGTTGATCAGCGCGGCATCGCCCGGGCGGATCTTCGTGCGATCGCCCAGGTAGTAGCCGGCACCGGCCCCGAGGATCGCCGCGGCGCCGCCGATCGGCTGCACGATCCGCTGGTCGCCCGTGAACAGCAGCGCCCCGGCGGTACCGGCCACGGAGCCCACCAGCGTCGACGTGATCGTCATGTTGCTCGTGCCGAGCGGCACGTTGTCGGGGAGGTAGAGGTAGCTACCGGCGAGTGCAGCCGCCCCGCCGCCGATCGATCCGAGTCCCGAGATGCTCGTCTCGTTGAACGCGAACAGCAACGCACCGGTAGCCGCCCCGCCGGCGACCGTCGAGAACACGATCAGCTGGCGACGTCCGCCCTGCGGGGTCGGCGTGAGCTCGACTTGCACTCGCTTGACCTGATCCGGCAACACCTCGACGGTGCGCTTCTCCGTGATCCGGCCCTGCCGCTCGCTGGTCACGACGTACTTCTTGGCGTCGAGCTTGGCGTTGTCGTAGCGCCCGATTCCGACGAGCCGATCGTCGAGAAAGATGCGGGCGTCGGCCGGCGTGACCTGGACCGTGAGCGTGCCCGTGAGCGGCGTGAGCTCGAAGAAGTACGTGTACGGCTTTCCGATCTGAGGCGAGATCGTGCGGGTCACGGTCTCGTAGCCCGGGAGCTCGATCCTCATCTGATACGTGTCGCCGAGGACCTCGATGTTCTTCTTCTCCCCCGACCTCGCGCGAGCGGCGACCGTCCGGTCGTTCTCGATCGTGATCTGCGCGTTGTTGGGGTGCGTCTCGACGCGGATGTGCGCCTTGAGCTCGCGCAGCACGGCCACGCGGCGGCTGACGTTCTCCTTGTCCTCCTGCGGATCTGCGGCGCACTGCGAGGCGCGCTTCGCGTCGTCGGGGATCTCGAGGATGTAGCGCTCGAGGTAGGCGATCGCGAGCTCGTAGTCGAGGTTGCGCTCGTAGGCCTGCCCGACGTCCTTGAGGATCGAGTAGTACGGAATCTTGCAGTAGCTCGCGACAAGCTCGCTGACGGCGCCCTTGTAGTCACCCTGCAGGTACAGCGTCTCGCCGCGCTGGTAGTGCTCGGCGCCGCGCTGGCGTAGCTGGTCGTCGTTGAGCGCCGGATCGCGGTGCGGGCAGTCATCGATCTCGAGCCGCGACCCCTTGCCGATGACCCCCTCCCGGCTCGTCGGTGCTTGCGCGTGCACCGAGGCCACACTCGTGACGATCGCCAGGGCGATGCCGACAGGAAGTTTCACGGCTTCTTGGGAACGGTACCGCCGCCGGCTCCCGGATATCCACCGAACTCGCCACCTGTCGGATTGGGCCGCGCGGAGCCCGAGCCCGCCGAACCGCTGCCCTGCTTCGGGACGGTGTGCTGGATCGGCCGTCCGGGTTTTGGTTTCTCGAGCGTCACTTCGATCGGGACCTTCGGATCGTACTCGAGCGGATTCTTCCGGAACCGAGACTCGTTGTATCCCGCGAGCTGCGCGATGAATTCGATCTTCTCGTTCTGCTCGAGCACCTTGATCGTCATCGGCGTGACGCGCGAGCCGTCGATCCCGGTGACCACGACGCCCTCCTGCAAGATCATCGCACCCGGTGGAACCGTGACGATCCGCATCTCGACGTACTTGTGTTCGGGTACGGGAGTCACATCCGGTGCCGTCGCGACGGCATCCGCCACCACGATCGCCGGGCCACCATCGACGGGACCGGCCACCGCCTTGGCCGTCGACGTGCCCATCATCACCTTCACGGTCACCGCGATCGCCGCGACGATCACCGCGACCCCACCGAACCACACCACGTACCGCGACGAGCTTCCCTTCGGCTGCTTGCGCCTCGGGCCGGTGATCTTCGCACGCTCCGTCGAGCGCGTCGGATCATCGAGCAGCGCGCTGACGTCTGCGAGGACGTCACCCGCGCTCGCATAACGGTCGGTGCGGTCCTTCGCCATCGCACGCATCACGACCGCTTCGAACTCCTCCGAAAGGTCGGGCCTGAGCTCGCGCACCGGCGTGGGAGTCTCGTTGAGCACCTGCGAGATCACGGACAGGTAGTTGTTGCCGATGAACGGCACGCGGCCCGTCGCTGCCTCGTACATGATCACGCCGAGCGCGTAGAGATCGACGCGCGCATCGAGCTCGTCGTCGCCGCGTGCTTGCTCGGGTGACATGTAGAGCGGCGTGCCGAGGACCATGCCGGTCTGGGTGAGCCGCGGTTGCTCTTCTTCCTCGCCGCTCGCGCGCAGCGACTTCGAGATGCCGAAGTCCACGACCTTGACGAAGTCCCGGTTGTTGCGATTCAGGAGGAACAGGTTCTCCGGCTTGATATCGCGGTGGACGATGCCCTTGGCGTGCGCGGCCCCGAGCGCCGAGCAGGTCTGCGCGATGATCTTGAGGATCCGCTGCTCGGGCAGCTTCGTCTCGCGCGCGAGGCACTCCGCGAGCGATTCTCCGTCGAGGAACTCCATCACGACGAAGGTGCGACCGTCCTCGGTGGTTCCGAAGTCGGTGATGTCGATGATGTGCTCGTTGCCGACCGACGACGCGAGCTCCGCCTCTTGCTTGAGGCGCTTCACGATCGCCTCGCGCTGCGCGTACTTCTCGAGCAACACCTTCACCGCGACGCGCTTGCCGATCAGCGTGTGCGTCGCTTCGTAGACCGCACCCATGCCGCCCTGGCCGACCTTGCGCGTGACGAGGTAACGGCCCGAGAGCGTCGAGCCCACGATCTCGGCCATCATGCCGACGACCATCGGAGTCGGGCCAGACGTCGTGGTCATCGACGACCGCGGGTTGCCGTCGGCGCCCGCGACCGCGGTGTCGTTCGCGCCCATCGTCGCCGCGTTCTCGGCATCCGAACGGATCACCAGCCGTTGCGGGGTTTCGGCCGCAGGCCTCCCCGGCTGGCTACCGCTTGAAGGCTTGCCGCCAGAACCCGTCGTCATCGCACCTTCTTGATGATGGTAGGGGGCGGTGATGGGGCAAGTCAAACGGCTCCTCGGTCGAGCTGCTCTCCGGCCGCACGGGCACAACCGTGTTCTGCCACACCTATTTCAGATATTGCACTAATGCGCATCATGGAATATATCTACTTCGTGACGGTGGCTCCCCGTGCCGACCTGTTTCGTCTCCTCGGAGACGAGGACCGGCTACGTCTGCTCGCGCTGTGTGCGGAGGAAGAGCTGACCGTCGGCGAGCTCGCAACGTTGCTCGGCGAGAGCCAGCCACAGGTCACCAAGAAGTCGCAACCGCTCCGTGAGGTCGGGTTGCTCTCGGCGCGGCGCGACGGAGCGCGCACGCTGTTGCGGTCCCAGATCGATCGCGACGTGGTGATCGATGCCGCGCTCGAGGAAGGGCGCCTGCTGTGCAGCAAGGACGGCAGCCTCGCGCGCGTTGCGGGGATCGTCGCCCAGCGCGAGGAGCTGTCGCGGCGCTTCTTCGAGGATATTTCCGTCGAAGTCGAGCCGGTACCTGTGAGCAGCGAGCTGCTCGCGTGGTTGCCGTTGCTCGCTCCGCTCCTGCCGGGTCGCGGGCTCGCGATCGACATCGGCACCGGCGAGGGCACGCTGCTTCCGCTGCTGTCGCCGCTCTACGATCGCGTGATCGCGATCGATCGCAGCGCCTCGCGGCTCGCTCGCTGTAGTGCCCGGATCGCGTCGTGGGGGCTGCCGAACGTGCGGCTCCGCGAGGGCGACGTCGAGGACGCCGGGCTCGTCGCCGACATCGACCAGCGCGGTGGAGCCGATCTCGTCGTGATGGCCCGCGTGCTCCACCACGCCGCGCGCCCGCAAGACGCGATCGCCGCGGCCACGCGCCTGCTGCGGCCTTCCGCGTACCTCGTCGTCGTCGACTACCTGCCGCACGACGAAGAGGTGATGCGCGAGCAAGGCGACGTCTGGCTCGGCTTCGAGCCGGCGAAGCTGCGGGCGTGGCTCGTCGCGAGCTCGCTCGACGTGATCGCCGCGAATCCGATGACCGGCCCGCAGCGTCCTGCACTACAACTCGCCGTCGGTCGCAAGCCGGCGCGCATCGTTCACTGAGCAAACTTCCCGAATCTCGATCTCGACCCTGACCCACTGGAGACAATCATGGATACCCGCAACGAGTTCCCCGCATTCAAGATCAAGGACCTGACCCTGGCCGAGCTCGGCCGCAAGAAGATCCGCATGGCCGAGAAGGAGATGCCGGGTCTCATGTCGCTGCGCGAGGAGTACAAGGGCAAGTCGCCGCTCAAGGGCGCGCGTGTCGCCGGCTGTCTCCACATGACGATCGAGACCGCGGTCTTGATCGAGACGCTCGTCAGCCTCGGTGCCGAGGTGACGTGGACGTCGTGCAACATCTACTCGACACAGGACGAGGCAGCCGCGGCGATCGCGAAGGTCGGCGTGCCGGTGTTCGCGTGGAAAGGCGAGAACCTCGAGGAGTACTGGGAGAACATCGAGCTGCAGCTCACCGCGTTCAAGGGCGGCAAGGGTCCGAACCTCATCCTCGACGACGGCGGCGATCTGACGTTGCTCGTGCACAAGGGTGCCGAGTCCGAGAAGACCGGCAAGGCTCCGGATCCGGCGACCGCGACGAACGAGGAGATGCGCGTGATCTTCTCGGTGCTCACCGCGAGCCTCAAGCAGGACAAGCAGCGGTTCACCAAGATCGCCGCCGAGATCAAGGGCGTCTCCGAGGAGACCACCACGGGCGTCCACCGGCTCTACGACATGGCGAAGACCGGCTCGCTGCTGTTCCCGTGCATCAACGTCAACGACTCGGTCACGAAGTCGAAGTTCGACAACCTCTACGGCTGCCGCGAGTCGCTGTTCGACGGCATCAAGCGGGCGACCGACGTGATGGTCGCCGGCAAGGCCGTCGTGATCGCGGGCTACGGCGACGTCGGCAAGGGCTGCGCCCATGCCGCACGCGGCCTCGGTGCGCGCGTGCTGATCACCGAGATCGACCCGATCTGCGCGCTCCAGGCGGCGATGGAAGGCTACGAGGTCGTGACGATGGAAGAGGCCGCCTCGACGGCCGACATCTTCGTCACCGCGACCGGCTGCATGGACGTGATCCGCAGCGAGCACATGCTCGCGATGAAGGACGAGGCGATCCTCGCCAACATCGGTCACTTCGATAGCGAGATCCAGGTCGCCTGGCTCGAGAACAACAAGGAGATCAAGGAGGAGAACATCAAGCCGCAGGTCGATCAGTTCATCTTCCCGAACGGCAAGCGCATCACGCTGCTCGCGCGTGGCCGACTCGTGAACCTCGGTTGCGGAACCGGGCATCCTTCGTTCGTGATGTCGAACTCGTTCACGAACCAGACGATCGCGCAGATCGCGCTGTGGACGAACGCGACCAAGGGCAAGGACGAGATGACCGGCATGACGTTCGAGGCCGGCAAGGTCTACGTCCTGCCGAAGAAGCTCGACGAGAAGGTCGCGCGGCTGCATCTCGCGAAGGTCGGCGTGAAGCTGACCACGCTGACGAAGGTGCAGGCCGAGTATCTCGGCGTGCCGCTCGACGGTCCGTTCAAGCCGGACCACTACCGCTACTAGCTTCGGGTACACTCGAAACGTGACGTTCACGTACGAGCTCGAGGAGGAAATCGACGGGCGATGGCTCGCGGAGATCCTCGAGCTGTCCGGTTGCTTGGCCTACGGTGCAGCGCCTGAGGACGCACTTCGCGGCGCGCAGGTCGAGCCCCGAGGACCTGTGACTTGCTCGTCGAGGCGAAACCCTTCGTCGAAGTGACCGGTCACTGGCCGCAGAACTGGGCCTCGTAGTTGAAGTCGTTGAAGCAGGTAGCCGCAGGTGTTGCGAACAGCCGATTCATGAACTCGACCGCGAAGGTGCGCATGCGAGCTCCTTCGTGCACCACACCTGCCTTCGCGATCCGGTGAGGTCCGCGACCAGATCGGCACCGAAGCCCGTGAACCGGGTCGCGGGAACCTGGCGGCGGAGCTCGCCATGGCTACGTGTCATTTCCCTGCAAACAACCGACGGCAGCAACACACCGCAAACAACCGGCGGCAGAGAGTGAGAAACCGCAAACAACCGACGGCAGTGCCAACCAAGTACCGGCCACCCGCGTCCCTGCCGGCTGGCCGTAGTAACAACCGGGCGATGCGAACCTCGGTTACCGCGCTGGCCGGACGTGGGTGGCCGTCGAGCGAGCTCACCGACGGGGAGCCACCGGTGCTGCTCGTCTGCGTGTCGCGATCCGGGGACGGCGACGTGATCGAGGCGCTCGACGAGATGCTCGGCGAGCTGCGCGAGCGATCGTCGAGGGCGCAGGTGCGTGCGCTTGGACGCGACGAGGGGTACCGGATCGAGGACCTCACGAGCGCGGTGCTCGCGGTTCCGTCGGGGCTCGAGGCCGCGAGGCTCGGCGCATGGGTGCAACGCCGGATCGGGCATGCCGTCGAGGTGGTCGAGCGGCCCGGGCCGCTCGCGCTGGCGGCCGCGCTCGCCGGGCGGGTCGGTCGTGCACCCGAGCGAGCGCGCTATGCGCGCGGTACCGATGGTCGCGTGCGCGTCGAGGCCTTCGAGCTCCACGTCGCCGAGCACTGCAACCTCCGGTGCGCCAACTGCTGCAACATGTCGCCGCTGGTTGCCGAGAAGCTGCTGACCGTCGAGGAGGTCGAGTCGTTCACGCGGCGGATGGCGAGCTTCCTCGTCGCGGACGTCGTCAAGATCATGGGCGGCGAGCCGCTGCTGCATCCAGACCTGCCGGCGGTGCTGCGCATCCTGCGCGACTCGGGGATCGGCGATCGCGTGCGGCTGTTCACGAACGGGCTGCTGTTGCCGTCGATGCCCGACGCGTTCTGGGAAGCGCTCGACGAGCTCACGATCTCCAGCTACACGAGCGCACCGGTGAAGCCGGCCGTGCTCGCGATGGTGCGCGAGCGCGCGAAGCGTCACGACTTCGTGCTGAACGTGAAGCCCGTCGACGAGTTCACCCAGGTGCTGTCGCCGCGGTTCGAGCACGACGACGAGCGAACGCAGCGCACCTACGATCGATGCTGGCTTCGCCATCGCTGTCTCGTCGTGCGCGACCGCAAGTTCTACATGTGCACGCGTGCCGCGTACGCCGACGATTTCCTCCACCGCGTCACGCACGAACCTTCCCCCGTGCCGCTCGATCGCAGCAGCGACGGCATCGCGATCGACGTGCCCGATCTCGCCGCGGCGCTCGAGTCGTACCTCAACCGCGAGCAACCGCTCGGCGCATGTCGATACTGCTTCGGCGGTGATGGCGCGACCGAGCCGCACTACCAGCTGACCCGCGCGGAGGTCGCCGGTGGCGTGCTGTCGCGGCGGCTGCGCCTCGCCCCATGACGAGCGAGGCGAATCAGGTCGAACGCGACTGGCATGGAATCGTGCGCGGATACCTCCGCGACGACGGCACGACATCGACTTCGCTGCGCGAGCTCGCGAGGTCGCCGCTCCAGCTCGCTCGACACGGCGTGCTCGCCGCGTGGGACGAGCGCGGCGATCCGTACTCGACCGTGGTCGCGGGCATCCGGCAGTTGCCGTGCGCCGTCATCGAGCGCGCGCCCGACGACGACTGGGCTCGCGTCTTCGAAGCCGCGGTCGCGGAGGTCGCGAGCGCCGCGCGCGCACCCGTGCTCGCCCTCGGAGGTGGGGTCGATGCCACTGCCGTGCTCGTCGCGTGGCGTGCGAGTGGGCGCGCGATGCCGGTGGTCTGCACGCTGGCGACGGGACTCGCCGACTACGACGAGGTCGAGGCCGCGCTCGCGATCGCGGCCCAGCTCGGCACCCGCTGCGAGGTCGTCGAGGTGCATCCTGCCGAGCTGGTCGCGCTCGCACCGCGAGCAGCGATCGCCGCCGACACTCCGCTCTACAACCTGCATCCGGTGCATCGGCTCGCGCTCGCGCTCGGAGCCCGCCAGCGCGGGGCCCAGGTGCTGGTGACCGGAGACGCGGCCGATGCGGTGTTCGCGGGTCGGTCCGATCTGGACTACGTCCCGATCATCGCCGCGTTGACTCGCTCCGCCGGGCTCGACCTCGCCTCGCCGTTCTTCGCCGAGACGGTCATCCGCGCGACCGCCACCGATCCCACAAAGCGCGCGGCTCGGGACTACCTGCGCGCGCACGGCCTCGGCTGGCTCGCCGATCGAAGCAAGCAGCCGCGGCTCGTGCCGGCACTCGAGCTGTCCCCGATCCTCGACCGCGAGCGCATCGCGGAGCTCGCCCGCCGACTCGAGCTGTCGGCACGCCTCGACACCGATCGGCAGCGGGTTGGATGGGCCACCCTCGACCACCTCGTGCGTGCGCTCGAGGCTCGATGACCGATCCTGCAACACCCCCGCGCTCGTCGACGCCCTTCGCGGATCGCGACCCGACTCGAGCATTCCCGACGCCGCGAATGCCGGACGAGGACTCGCGCTGATGTGCGGGATCGCGGGCATCGTGCGGTTCGATCGGCCGGCGACTGCCTCGGCGGACCTGCTCCGTGCGATGCGCGCACGGCTGGTGCATCGCGGGCCCGATGGTGTGGGCGAGGCGTTCGGATCGTTCGCGGCACTCGGACACACGCGGCTGGCGATGGTCGATCGTGCGGACGGCGCGCAGCCGTTCGCGAGCCCCGACGGCCGGTACCTGCTCGTCTACAACGGCGAGCTCTACAACCACGACGAGCTTCGCGCGCACCTGCCATCGCCGTGGCAAACGCGCTCCGACACCGAGACCGTGCTCGCGGCGTGGATCGAGTGGGGAGAAGCCTGCGTCCTGCGGCTCGATGGCATGTTCGCGTTCTTCCTGTGGGACGACCATGCGAAGACCGGGTTCGCGGTGCGCGATCGACTCGGAGTGAAGCCGCTCGCGTACGTCGAGGATGGCGGCTTCGCGTTCGCATCGGAGGCGCAGGCGCTGATCCCCGTCCTCGGTCGGCCACGCGCGAACACCGCGGCGATCGTCGAGTACCTCGTCGCGCCCGCGTTCTCCGGGGTGGCGAGCTCGCCGTTCGATCGCGTGCAGTACCTGCAGCCCGGTCACGTGCTGCGCGTCGACCGCGATGGCGTGACCACGAGGCGGTACTGGCGATGGGAGGTGCGTCCCGAGCCGGTGGCGCCCGAGGAGCTCCGCGCGGCGTTCGAAGGGGCGGTGCGCTCCGCGCTGCGATCCGATGCACCGCTCGGAGCCTTCGTGAGCGGCGGCCTCGACTCGACGGCGATCGCCGCGGTCGCGCGGCGCGAGCTCGGTGTGCTGCCTGCATTCACGATCACGTTCGAGGGGCAGGAGACCTGGAGCGATTCGGTGCTGGTCGTCTCGAACGACACGCCGTTCGCGCGAGCCGCGGCCCGCGACCTCGAGCTCGCGCACCACGAGGTCGCGTTCGACCACGCCGCCCTCGCATCGGAGCTCGCCGCCATCGCACGCGTCGACGACGCCCTCCCCGCATGGGAGCAGGAGCTGTCGCAGCGCGCGCTCGCACGCGTCGCGTCCGCGCACGTGAAGGGCATCCTCGTCGGTGACGCGGCCGACGAGACCCACTATGGCTATCATTTCTTGCTCGACGACCGCGCCCTGGCGGGTCCCGCCGCGATCCTGCAGCGGCTCGGTAGCGTGCCGATCCGGCCGGACATCGATCGAGATCCGGTCGCGCGGCTGATCGCGAGCTATCGAGCGCTCGCTCCCGACGGCGCCTCTCCGATCGCCGCGACGACCCAGTTGATCGTCGAGCGCTGGCTCCCACGCCTGCTTCACAACGGCGACATCCACTGCATGGCGTTCGGCCTCGAGGCGCGCGTGCCGTTCGCGTCGACGCGCCTCGTCGAGCTGGCCGCGCGGGTCGATCCGGCGGTCGCGCTGCGGGGGGGCGTCGAGAAATCGCTACTGCGCGAGGCGCTGCGCGGCGTGGTTCCCGAGGCGATCCGCACGCGGCGCAAGTCGGCGCTACCGAAGCACCAGGCCACCACCGAGGTGTTTCGAGCCGAGGCGCGAAAGCTGCTCGCCGATGCGCACCCGATCGTGTGCGCGATCGTCGACCTCGGAGCACTCGCACCGCTGCTCGAGGGCGGCTCGCTCGACGAGCGCGAGCGGGCTCAGCTGTTTCGCGTGATCTGCCTGCATCACTGGGCGGTCGCGCATGGAGTCGCCGCGTGATGCGCGTCCTCGTGGTGACGTTGCCCGAGAAGGGCCATTACCACCCGCTGCTCGGTCCTGCCGCCGAGCTCGCACGGCGCGGCGCGGAGGTCACGTTCGCCTCGACGTTCGACATCTCCGGCGAGCTGAAGGCGGCCGGGGTCGAGCGCGTGGTGGTCCCGCCCGGCGCTCCGCCGCCGCCTCATGCCGTCCGCGGCGAGGCGCTGGCCCGCGTGCTGCGCGATCCGGCCGCGCTGGCCGCGTGGATCCGGATGTTGCTCGTCGACGCTCCCCGGGCCGGCGTCGAGCCACTGCGGGCGATCGTTCGCGACGTCCAGCCCGCGGTCGTCGCGATCGACCCCATGGCCTACGATGCAGCGCTCGCCGCCGAGCTCGAGGGCGTGCCCTGGGTCGGCTGGTCGACGTCGCTCAACCCGATCGTGCCGGACCACGTCGACTCGCAGCTCGTCCGGACGCTGCGCTCGCTCGACGCCGATCGCCACGCGCTGTTCGCGAGCTACGGCCGCTCGGCGCGGTTCCAGATCTCCGACGTGCTGTCTCCGCGCGGCACCGCCGTGTTCGCGACCGAGGCGCTCGTCGGTCCGCTCACCGATGCGCAGGCACGCGATGCTCTGCTCGTGGGCCCCTCGCTCGGCGGCATCCGCGGCGGCGAGGTGGTCGACCCGTCGTTCGCGGGCGGCCGCCCGATCGTCTACGTCTCGTTCGGCAGTCAGGCGTGGTTTCAACCGCGCCGCTTCGATCGAATCCTCGAGGCCGCCGCCTCGCTCGATGTCGCCGTGCTCGCGGCGATGGGCGATCTCGCCGGGGACTACCAGCGCCGTGCTTCGGCCCACGTCCACTGTGTCGCGTTCGCCGACCAGCTCGCGGCGCTGCGCCATGCGTCGGTGATCGTCACTCACGCCGGTGCGAACTCGATCATGGAGGCATGCGCGCTCGGCGTGCCTCTCCTGGTCACGCCGATCTGCAACGACCAACCACACGGCGCCGGGCTGGTCGAGCGCGCCGGCTGCGGACTCGCGATCGATCTCGAGCGCTGCACGCACGGCGAGCTCGTCGGGGCGCTCCGCCGGCTCCTCGCCGACGGGCCGGAGCGCCGGGCGATGGGTGCCGTGGCCACCAGCTACGCGACTCGCTCTGGAGCGCATGGTGCCGCCGATCTCGTGGAACGTGGGCGACCGTGATTCCTCTGACGGTGACGGCACGCGACGAGGAGGCCGCGCTCGGAGCGTGTCTCGACTCGCTGCTCGCGGCGATCGAGGTCGCGGAGCGACGGCTCGCGATCCGGATCGATCTCGCGGTCGTGCTCGACGAGTGCACCGACCGAAGCGCGGCGGTGGCCGCGAGTCGAGGCGTCCGGGCGGTGGCCAGCCACGGCGGCAAGGTCGAGGCGCAGCGCGCGGCCTTGCGACCCGGCCCGTTTCACATCTTCAGCGACGCCGACATCACCGTCGAGCCCGACACGATCTTCGCGCTGTGCGAGGTGATGCTGTCCGACCACGACGTGCAGGTCGCGTTCCCTCGGAAGCTGCCGCTCGCTCCACGGCGCCGCTCGCTGCTCGCGAGGGCGCTGCATGTCTACAACGCGCGGCGCGGGTTCTCGTCGCAGCGCACCTGGTTCAGCGGCAAGCTGTTCGCGATCCGCGACTGGACGGTTCCCGATGCCGGCGAGATCGCCGGGCGCGCTCGCGAGCTCCCGACGAGCCGGTTCTACGACCTCGGCGCACCGCTGCGCGTCGACGACGTCTTCCTGAGCCGGCACATCCTCGTCACCCACGGCGCCTCGGCGCTCCGCGAGACCGCGGGGGTCGTGTGGTTTCGCGCGCCCGAGACGTGGCGCGGGATGTACCGCTATTACCGGCGCATGCGACGCGAGCTCGAGCGAATCGAGCTGCTGTTTCCCGAGCTGGTTCCCGAAGCGCGCGCGTTTGCGGTGCGGCGGCCGGACGAGCTCGGCGCGGCGACCGTGGAGGAGCGGCGGGCGTGGGAGGTGTTTCAGCTCGCGCTCGCGGGGTGTCGCCTCGCGTATCACGCGGAGCGCATCGCCTGCGATCGACTCGGGATGCCGGCGCGCGATCCGTGGCCGGCGATCGTGGAGACCAAGCAACCGTGAGGCTGCGGCTCCCACTCGTGATCCCGCTCGAGGTCTGGGATCTCCCGGTCGCGGGCAGGTTGCTCCAGGGGTGGCGGAGCGACCCGGCGTTCGACGTGCGGCTCGCCGCGGTCGCACGCTCGATCCGCGAGGCGCCACCGTCGACGTTCAGCGCACGGGCGCGAGCAGCGGCCGCCGAGATCGCGCATGTTCACCTCGTGGGTGGAGGCGCGACCGACGCGACGAGCGCCACGATCACCGCGCACTGCGGCCTGTCCTGCACGCGCTCTGCCGAGCCGTTCGCGCCCGCACGCGCGGGCGCGACCTTGCGTCCCGATGCGCTGTGCGCCGACGTCGGTCAGACCGCGATCAAGCTCGTGCATCGCGACCGCGAGTGGCGCGTCGAGCGAGACCTCGTGCGCGCACCGATGCGCGATGACGTCCCGGACGACCAGCGAGCCAGCGCACGCGCGTCGACCGTGCAGTTCCTCGGAATGCTCCTCGCGAGCAACCACGCGACGCGGATCGTGCTCGCCCTGCCCTGCGAGCTCGACGAGGCCGGGGTCCCGCGGAGCTGCACGTATTGCTGGCGTGATCCCGATCCCGACCTCGTCCCCGAGCTCGTGCGGATGGTCGGGTGCTCGATCGAGATCGTCAACGACGCCGAGCTTGCCGCCCTTGCCGCGACCGCTCACGGCCTCGTGCCGCGCGACCGGACGACGCTGGTGCTCACCGTGGGGTTCGGGGTCGGCGCCGCGCTGCTGCTGCCGCGTCCCTAGCGCCTACTTCGGGCGAGGATCGGCGACCTCGATCCGACGCGGCGTCACGCGCGACCGAGCGACCGCATCGACGAGCACGCGCATCGCGTTGCGGGTCTCGGTGATGAGCTCCGGCGATCGGTCGAGCTCGTCGTGGCTCGTCGCGTACGGCTGGTAATAGCCGATGTAACGATCGAGCTCGGCCTGTGCGCCGGCGGGCTCGAGGTGCATGTCACAGAGCCAGTCGTGCAAGTGGCGCCGCAGCGTCTCGGTGCCCTCGGTGTCGCCGTGCACGACGAGCGAGAACTGGCGGCCGGCGAGGTGACGCGGATAGCTCCAGCCGGCGAGCTCGATCGCCTTGGCCGCCGCTGCATCCTTGCCGTGCGTCGACGTCGGATCGGGGTTGCCGCCGTCGGCACACACGAGCCGGTCCATCATCAGCTTGAGCGGCGAGGGCGCCTGGTTCCAGTACACCGGTGTGATGATCGCGATGCCGTGCGCCCCGACCCACATCGGATAGATCTCGTTCATCCAGTCCGGCGCCTGGCCGAGCGCGTGGTTCGGATAGCACGAGCACGGCCAGTGGCAGAGCGGCATCGCCGTCGAGACGCAGCCCTTGCACGGATGAAGCGTGACGCCGTACTCGGACACCGTGCGCGACAGATCGAGCAGGTCGACATGGCAGCTGGCCGCGCGCAGCTCGTCGCACGCTTCGAACGCGAGCCGCATCGTCTTCGACTGCTCCCCTGGACACGTGTGCTCGCTGCGGGCGGCGCCGGAGATCACGAGGATCCGCGACGGCCCGCCACGCTGATCGCGAAGTGCCTGCGCGGCGTGGATCGCGGAGCGCGTCGCGAGCCAATCGAGTGACAGCTCCTGGCTCTCGTCGACGAACCCGGCTCCCGCGCGTCGAGTCCGTGGAGCCTTGCGGCCGTGCTCGTAGGCATTCCACGCAGTCTCCTCGATCGCATCGAGCGCCTTGGCGTGTACCTCGAACGCGGGATCGACGAACCGCGTACGGAATCGCTCGCGAAACTCGTCACGTGTCAGCCGAACGCTCGGCGTTCCCTTGCGGATCGTCAGCTCGATCGACTCCGCATCACGACTCCCGCGATTCATCCCGCCGAGCGCTGCAACGCACGTACCCCCCCGAGACGAGCAGTCCCGCGGACTTGGTTCCGCGAACCGCGCGCCGGCGCTCGCAGCGCCTGGGCGCTCGCAGGGACCCGCTGCGCCGGGCCGCGACGGTCACGTGCGGCCGGCACCGCAAACCGCTCTCAGTCGTCGCTGCCGCCGGAGCGGTTGCGCTTGATCTCGGAGTGACGGCGTTTGTCGGCGACCCGCCGTCGCTTCGATCCCTTGGAGACCTTCGTCGGCTTGCGCGGTTTCGGTCGATCGAGCGCAGCCCGCACGATGAGTGCGAGCTTGCTCGTCGCGTCCTCGCGGTTCTTGATCTGATCGCGCGTCAGCGTCGAGGTCACGATCAACGTGCCGTCGGTGGTGAGGCGATTGCGGAGCTTCTCGAGGAGCAGCGCCCGATCGTCGTGGGTGAGCGCCATCGAGGTCAGCGGGTTCCACCGCAAGTCGACCTTGCTCGAGACCTTGTTGACGTTCTGACCACCGGGTCCACCCGAACGCGAGAACGCGATCTCGAGCTCACCGGCCGGGATGGTCAGCCGCGGCGTGACAACGATATCGGCCACGGCACCATCACCACCTACGCCGTCGACGACTTCTTCGAGCGGCGCTTCGTCGGGCTCTTGTTGGCCTCGTCGTAGACGCGCATCTCGGTCTCGGCGGTGGTCTGCACGGCCTCTAGGTACAGCGAGGTCAGCCCGACGTGATCGCCGCGGAGTGCCTCGTAGTAGCGCTGGCGATCGATCGAGTGAACGATCGCGATCGGGTAGCCGCCTTCTTGCAGCAACAGGTTCGAGGCAACGCGGATCGCGCGGCCACTCTCCTTCGCCCATGGAAAGATCGCCATGAACCGCGAGTGCAGCGTGGCGACCTTCTCGATCACGTGGAGGTGCTTCATCGCCGGATCGTCGATCCACTCGCCGAGCTTGCGCATCGAGGGGAGGATCTTTTCGGGCGGCGCGATGTCGTGATAGTAGAGCCGGTGGAGCGGGTTCTCTTTGCGGAACGGTAGGCCCTTGGCCTTCTCGTCCGGCGACAGGATCGCGTAGATGTCGCGAATCGTATCGAGCTTGAACGGCTTCTTCTTGTTCCCGGCCTGCTCGTTCGCGAAGTTGCAGGCATCATCGAACCGGCGGATTTCCTCGTAGGACGGAATCAACGACGGATCGCTGATGATGCTCGGATCGACAGCGGCCTTGATCTCGCTGTACGACAACACTTCGCCCTCGAGCGCGGCATCGTGGTGGATCAGCGAAATGCGTAGGCGGTTGTTAAACTCGGTGCGTGCTACCGGGTTCGACGTGGACACGCGCGCACGCCACGTAGTGACAATGCGCTCGACCTCGCTGAAACGAGCGTCGATGTCCTCTGTTTCTTTGTACCTAAGCACCTGTTATCCTATTGGATCGCTGGAGCGGCGAACCGAGGGAGTCTACGAGACACCATCCGGATCGTCAAGGAAACGTGGTGGGTATCCCTACACGTTATTGCATCTCGATTGCGCGAAGAAGGCTGGATTTCTGCGTTGTTGCCTGTCTGCGTGGTACTAGCGGCACGTGTCGGAGTTCGGCCACGAATCGGTCCTGACAACCGAGGTGATAGCGCAGCTAGCCCCGCGAGATAATGGGGTTTATGTCGATGGCACTGTCGGGGGAGCCGGCCACTCGATTGCAATTCTGACGGAAGCATTGCAATCCACGCTTGTCGGGATCGATCGCGACCCTGATGCGCTCGCAGCAGCACGGGAGCGGCTGTTGCCATTCGGGGCTCGCGTTCACCTCGTTCATGGCCAGTACGGTGATATGCCAGCGATTCTTCGCGAGCTGAACATCAGTCCAGTCAACGGAATCCTGCTCGACCTCGGAGTCTCATCCCCCCAGCTCGATCGAGCGGAGCGCGGCTTCTCGTTCACCCGAGAGGGTCCGCTCGACATGCGCATGGACCCGACCCGCGGCGAGACCGCCCTCGATCTGATCCGCTTCACCGACGTGGACGACCTCGGCGAGCTGATCGTCGACCTCGGCGAGGAGCGCCACGGCAAGAAGATCGCGCGCCTGATCAAGGAAGCGGTCCTGGCCAATCGGATCCACACCACGACCGAGCTCGCCGCCGTGATCGCGAAGGGCATCCCGATCATCGAGCAGCGCAAGTTCAAGATCCACCCCGCGACGCGCACGTTCCAGGCGCTGCGGATCGCGGTCAACGCGGAGCTCGTCGAGCTCGAGCGCCTGCTCGACGCGTTCCCCGAGCTCCTCGCGCCCGGCGGCCGCTGCGCGATCATCAGCTTTCACTCGCTCGAAGATCGTCTCGTGAAGAACCGCTTTCGCGACCTCGGCTGGACCAGCTCGCTACCGCGTCACCTCGCGGAACAGGCCGGCGAGCGCGTCGAGCCCGTGTGCACGCTCGTCACGCGCAAGGCCATCTTCGCTTCCGATGACGAGGTCGCCCGCAATCCACGCTCTCGCTCGGCTCGCTTGCGCGTGTGCGAGCGAACCACGGCGGCGAATGTCCCGGCGGTTCGCAAATCACCGTGACCACGCCCGGGATCACGCCGCATCCCGTTGCGTCGCACCGATCACGGCGAACAGCGAACCGAGCGCCATCAACGCGAGTGCCGGGAACAGGAACCAGTGCATGTTCCGACCGGTGTCCGTGATGTCGACGAAGTAGAGCAGCGAGCCGACGAGCATGAGGATGGCGCCGAAGACCGTCGGGGCTCGCGTGGTGTGCTGCATGGTCCTCAGGTTGGGGCTGCGCCGCGTGAGATCGCGCGCATGTACACGTGAGATTCGCGTGATCCCAACGCTCGAATAGACTCGGTGACTTACCGAACTTCTCGCGACCGGCTCAGGGCGCGGGAGCCTGCACCGGCTCCGACAGGCACTTGAGGATCTCGGGGTCGCGCATGAACACGAAGTCGTGAACCTCCGCGTCGTACGTGCGAACGCGAATCTCGAGCCGGCGGACGCGCGGACACCGGCCATCGCGCGCGGCTCCTGCAGCTCGTTCGGTCAGGATCTTCGCCCACCGGTGGTAGCGCTGCGGCAAGGTCTCCTGTCGAACGCTGCTCGGCTCCGACAGCTCGCCAGCCGCGTACATCCCGATGCCGACGGCCGAGACCACGCTGAAGCCGAGCATGAGATCGCTCGTGTAGCTCGTGAGGCGTGGCGTCGCCGACGTGACGATCAACCCGAGCACACCGCCGATCGACATCACCTTGCCGATCTTGCGCGCGACGGGAGCCTGCGCAGGCGTGCAGGCCCCGATCATGAGTAAGAGGCAAAGCGCGATCCGGGCCATGCCTCAGTGTGCCTCAGTGTCGATCGAAAAAATTGCGTCGATCGGAGCCCGAGCGTCTAGTGAACGGACGCCACTGAAGGGTGGCCCCCCACACCCGGTCGGGGATCGAGGACAACATGAGGTCGCCAGTTTCGGTGTATCGGATCTTCCGGCGAGGCGATGGCGAGGCCGCCTCGGTCCGCTCGGTGGTGATCGCGCTCGTCGTCGTGGCGGTGGCGCTCACCGGCGTGGGGGTGGTCCGGGTGAGCCGCCAGCACGACGTCTTGCGCCATGGCTACGAGCTCTCGCGCAGGTCCGAGCTGGTTCGCAAGCTCGGCGAGACGCGGCGCCAGCTCGAGCTCGAGCACGCGACGCTGTCGGCGCCGGACCGGATCCGCAGGCTCGCCACACAGCTCGGGATGACGCAGGTCGCGCCGGATCGGATCCGCGTCGTCGGGCACGGCAAGGTGGCCGCGCGATGACGCCCCACCCCAGACCGGTCCGGTCGCGGATCAAGCCGATGACACCCGGCATCCCGCACAGCGCGCGCGTGCGTGCGTACATCGCGGGCGCGGTGGTGACGCTCGGGCTCGTCGGCGTCGCCTGGCGTGCCTGGGCGCTGCAGATCGACGACAGCGAGCGATATCGCGTGCTCGCCACGCGGCAGCACGCGCTCACCGTCGATATTCCGGCGCCGCGCGGCGACGTGCTCGACACGTATGGCAGGCCGCTCGCCGTCAGCGCGGACGCGGACTCGATCTGGGCGAACCCGCGCGAGATCCGCGATGTCACGGCGACCGCCGAGAAGCTCGCCGGGCTCGTCGGTGGAGAGCCCTCGGCACTCGAGTCGAAGCTCGCCGGCGACCGGCGGTTCGTCTGGATCGATCGTCACGTCAAGCCCGAGGTCGCGGCCGCGGTGCGCGCGGCCAAGCTGCCGGGCATCGAGGTCGCGCGCGAGCCGCGGCGGTGGTACCCGGGTCAAGCGATCGGTGGGCCAGTGATCGGGCGCGTCGACATCGACGGCAACGGGGTCGATGGGATCGAGCTCGCGATGAACGAGCCCCTCACCGGCACGCGGGGCGCCGGGCGTGCGGTGCGCGACGCACGTGGCCGCCGGATGTTCGCCGATGGGATGGCGCAACCGGAGCCGGGCGCGACGGTGAAGCTGACGCTCGATCGCAGCCTCCAGGCGATCGCCGAGACCGCGCTCGCCGAGGCCGTGCAGCAGCACGTCGCGAAGAGCGGCGTGGTGGTCGTGCTCGACGTGGCGACGAGCCGCGTGCTCGCGATGGCGAGCTATCCGACGTACGATCCGAACCAGGCCGGCAGCGTCGGTGCCGCTCGCAACCGCGCGGTGACCGATGCGTTCGAGGCCGGCTCGGTGATGAAGCTGTTCACGATCGCGGCGGCGATCGAGAACCGAGCCGTGGAGCCCGACACCTTGTTCGACGTCCGGATGGGCTCGATGCAGATCGGTCCGAAGACGATTCGCGACACGTACTTCGACAAGTACGTGACCGTGATCGGGATCTTCAAGCGGTCGTCGAACGTCGGGGCGGTGAAGATCGCGCAGCGGCTCGGCAAGGAGAAGCTCCACGAGGTGCTCGTCGCGTTCGGGTTCGGTGCGAAGACCAAGATCGAGCTACCCGGCGAGCAAGCCGGTACGCTGCGCCCGGCGGCGCGCTGGCGAGAGATCGAGTTCGCGACGATCGCGTACGGCCTAGGCCTGACGGTCACGCCGCTCCAGCTCGCGGCGGCGGTCGCGGCGATCGGGAACGACGGCGTGTGGCGCGCCCCACGGATCGTCGACGAGATCGTCGGGGCCGATGGGATCGCGCAGGATCGAGGACAGTCCGAAGCGCGGCAGGTCGTCAGCGCGAAGACCGCGCTCGCGATGCGCAAGATGATGGCGGCGGCCTTCGAGGGCGGCAAGCTGCCGGGCACCGCCGCGACGATCGTCGTGCCGGGCTTCAAGTGCGGCGGCAAGACCGGGACGGCGCAGAAGTATGATCCGGAGACCAGGCAGTACGCGAGAGACCGCCATCTCTCGTCGTTCGCCGGGCTCGCTCCGATCGAGAATCCGCGGCTCGCCATCGTGGTCCTCGTCGACGAGCCGAGCGGTGGCGACTACTACGGCGGCAAGGTCGCGGGCCCGGTGTTCGCGAGGGTCGCGAGCGAGTCGCTGCGCTACCTCGGGGTCCCCGGCGAGTCACTCGTCTGTGCGCCGTCGGGCCCCGTGAACCCGCTGCTCCCGACCGCGGCGAAGACCTGCGTCGTGCCGGCGGCGCCGGTGCGGCTCCCCGCGCCGAGCGTGCCGGCCGAGGTGCGCTCGATCGATCTCGCGCCCGCCCCCAGCGCGCCCGCGCCCGAGGGCATGGTGAGCGTCCCCGACTTTCGCGGGATGGGGCTCCGTCGGGCGCTCGACACCGCGCGCGGCGCCGAGCTCGCGGTGGAGGTCTCTGGATCCGGGCGCGTGATCGAGCAAGTGCCGTCGCCCGGTCCGACCCGCGCTCCCGTCCGGATCGAGCTGCGATTCTCCGACGGAGATTCGCCTAGCTCGCACGATCCGCCGGCTCGGCCCTGAAGCTTGCCTCCCTGCACGAAATCGGGGAGGCTGCGCGTTCGATCGGTATGACCCTCCGAGACCTCATCGACGGCTTGCCGGCTGCGCGCCTGATCGGCGATGCGAACCGCCCGGTCGGCGCGATCCGGAGCGACTCGCGCGAGGTGGAGCCGGGCGACGTGTTCGTGGCCGTGCGGGGAATCAGGTCCGACGGTCACGCGTTTGTAGCCACCGCGGTCGAGCACGGCGCCGCCGCGATCGTCGTCGAGCGCGAGCAGGACGTCACGATCCCGCAGATCATCGTGCCGAACGGCGCGGCCGCGCTGGGCTGGCTCGTCGGGCGCGCGCTCGGAGATCCGGCGAAGGCGATGACGCTCATCGGCATCACCGGCACGAATGGTAAGACCACGACGACGTACCTCGTCGAGAGCATCCTCGCCGCGGCCGGACACAAGCCCGGGGTGATCGGCACGGTCACGTATCGCTGGGGCGGCACGACGATGGATGCGCCGTACACCACGCCGACGCCGCAGGTGCTGCACGAGACGTTCGCGAAGATGCGCGCCGCGGGCGTGACGCACGTGGTGATGGAGGTCTCGTCGATCGCGCTGTCGATGGACCGCATCGCGGGGATCGACTTCGCCGTCGCTGCGTTCTCGAACCTCACGCAGGATCACCTCGACGTTCACGGCACGATGGACTCGTATCGCGATGCCAAGCGCCGGCTGTTCGCGGATCACCTCGGCACCGGCGTCGCCGTGGTCAACATCGATGATCGCGCCGGCGCGGTGATGGCCGCCGCTGCGCCGGGGCGCGTGCTGCGCGTGAGCACCGGCCGCGACGCCGACATTCGCGTCGTCGAGCAGGACTCGACGGTGCGCGGCATCACCGCTCGGATCGCCACGCCGCGCGGGCAGATGTCGATCGAGACCCGGCCGCTGATCGGTCACTACAACGTGGAGAACCTCGCGCTCGCCGTCGGGATCGGCGAGGCGCTCGGGTTGTCCCACGAGGCGATCGTGCGCGGGATCGCGACGCTGGAGGTGGTGCCGGGCCGCGTCGAGCGCGTCCGCAACGATGCCGAGCTCGACATCTTCGTCGATTACGCGCACACCGACGATGCGCTTCGCAACGTGCTGTCGGCGCTGCGTCCGCTCACGAAGCGGCGCCTGATCTGCGTGTTCGGGTGCGGCGGCGATCGCGATCCGACGAAGCGGCCGAAGATGGGCGCCGCGGTGGCCGAGCTCGCGGACCTCGCGGTCGTCACGAGCGACAACCCGCGTACCGAGGATCCGCGCGCGATCATCGACCAGATCCTCCCCGCAGTACCGAAGCCGTTTGTCGTCGACGTCGATCGGAGGACCGCGATCCGGGCCGCGATCGCCGAGGCCACGCCGGGCGACGTCGTCGTGATCGCCGGCAAGGGGCACGAGGACTATCAGATCCTCGGAACGACGAAGCATCACTTCGACGATCGCGAGGAAGCAGCCGCGGCCGTGCTCGATCGCTGGCGGCGCAGCCTCGTCGCGCTCGCCGACGACGTCGAGGGGGCGTTGCGCGGAGAGCTCGAGGAGTTCGTGACGCGCGTCGTGATCGACAGCCGCGTCGCCGCGAAGGGCGATCTCTACGTCGCGATCCGCGGCGAGCAACACGACGGTCACGCGTTCTGCGCCGCGGCGATCCGGGCCGGAGCGGTGGCCGTCATGGTCGATCGTGACGATCGGGTGTGGGCACCCGCCCTGACGACCTTGATCGCACCGGAGTACGCCGACCTCAAGGCCAGCGTGATCGTCGTCGACGACACCCGGCTCGCGCTCGGCGCGATCGCCCACGGCCACCGCAAGCGCTGGGGCGGCAAGCTCGTCGCGGTCACCGGCTCGGCGGGCAAGACCACGACGAAGGAGCTGATGCGCGCGGCGCTCGGGACGGCCGGGGCAACGCACGCTGCCGATGGTTCGCTCAACAACGAGACGGGCGTGCCGCTGACCCTGCTCGGGCTGCGGCCGTATCACGCATTCGGGGTCGTCGAGATGGGGATGCGTGGCGCCAAGCAGATCGAGTACCTGACGAAGCTCGCGGAGCCCGACGTGGCGGTGGTCGTCAACGCCGGCAGCGCGCATCTCGAGCTGCTCGGCTCGACCGACGCGATCGCCGAGGCGAAGGCCGAGATCTGGCTCGGGCTACGCGAGGGCGGTACGATCGTGCGGCCGGTCGATGACGCGCGGCTCGAGCGCTGGGCGCGCACCCACCAGCCACGCGCCCGCCACGTCACGTTCGGCGAGCGCGGAGCCGACGTCCAGCTGACCGAGTACACGCCGCTCGATTCGGGCGGCCGGATCGTGATCGACATGTTCGGCACGCGCCACGAGCTCGTGCTCGGGCTCGTCGGGCGGCATGCCGCGATCGACGCGTGCGCGGCCCTCGCCGCAGCGCACGCCGCCGGCGCGTCGATCGGTCCGGCGCTCGCGGGCCTCGCGCGCGCGAGACCACCGGCGATGCGCGGCGAGATCGTCGCGATCGCCGGGCGCAAGGTGATCGTCGATTGCTACAACGCGAACCCCGCCTCGATGGCCGCCGCGCTGCGGGCGCTCGCCGAGCGTACGACGAAGCGACCCGACGCCGGGTCAGGCACACCGCCGAGGGGGATCGCGGTCGTCGGTGACATGCTCGAGCTCGGCGAGCATGCGCTCGTCGGACATCGCGACACCGGCGCGCTCGCCCGCGAGCTCGGGCTCGGCGTGATCGCGCTCGGCGAACACGCGAAGACGGTCGTCGAGGCGGCCGGGCCGGACGCCGAGCTCGTCGACACGCCGGCCGTCGCGGCCACCCGCGCCCTCGCGCGGACTTCACCGGGCGACTGGATCCTGCTCAAGGCCAGCCGCGGCGTGCGCCTCGAGCGTGTGCTCGCAGCAATGAACGCGAGCGCGGCGAGCAACGCGGCGTCCGCATCGACGGAGGCGTCCCGGTAGTGCTGTATCACCTGCTGTACGGCGTCCTCGGTGACCGGATCGGGTTCCTCCGGGTCTTCGGCTTCACGTCGACGCGGATCCTCGCGGGCGCGATCACGGCGCTGGTGCTGTCGTTCCTCATCGGCCCGTGGTTCATCGAGCGGCTGAAGGCTCGGCAGATCGGCGAGACGATCCGCGCCGACGGGCCGGAGACGCACAAGAAGAAGGCCGGCACCCCGACGATGGGTGGGTCGTTGATCCTGTTCTGCCTCTCGGTCTCGACGCTGATGTGGTGTGACCTCACGAACCAGTTCGTGTGGCTCGCCCTCACCGTGACCATCGCGTTCGGCGCGATCGGCTTCGCCGATGACTACGCGAAGGTCTCGAAGCGGAACAAGAAGGGGATCTCCGGCAAGCTGCGCCTGTTCCTCGAGTTCACGATCGCGGGTGCCGCGATGGCCTACCTCTTCTACTCCGACATGATGCCGCCCGACATCCGGCTGGACCTCCAGCTGCCGTTCACGAACTTCTACGAGCGCGGCATCACGATGCCGGCGTGGATGTACACGACGTTCGGGGCGTTTGTCGTCGTCGGCACCGCGAACGCCGTCAACCTCACCGACGGGCTCGACGGGCTCGCGATCGGTCCGTCGATCATGAACGCCGGGACGTTCCTGATCCTCGCGTACATCGCCGGCGCCGACGCGAAGCTGTCGCAGAACGGGGTGGACGTCTCGATCGCGAAGTACCTCCACGTCGCGCACCTCGATGGCGTCGAGGAGCTCGCGATCTTCGCCGCCGCGCTGTTCGGCGCCGGAATCGGCTTCCTCTGGTACAACACGTATCCCGCGCAGGTCTTCATGGGCGATGTCGGCGCGCTCGGGCTCGGCGGCGCGATCGGCATGCTCGCGGTCCTCACGAAGAACGAGATCGTGCTGCTGATCGTCGGCGGGCTGTTCGTGTTCGAGGCGCTGTCGGTGATCATCCAGGTCGGCTCGTTCAAGATGCGTGGCAAGCGCGTGTTCCGGATGGCGCCGATCCACCACCACTACGAGCTCAAGGGGTGGGAAGAGCCCAAGATCATCGTGCGGTTCTGGTTGATCTCGCTGCTGCTCGCGCTCGTCGCGCTCGGCACGCTCAAGATGCGGTGACCCATGGAGCTCGATGGAACAACCGTCGTTGTCGTCGGGCTAGCGCAGACCGGCGTTGCGGTCGCCAAGTTCTGCGCGAAGCGCGGTGCGCGCGTGATCGTCACCGACAGCAAGTCGGCCACCAAGCTGTCCGAGCAGATCCGCCAGCTCGAGGGCGTGCCCGTGCGCTACGAGCTCGGCGGACAGAACCTCATGACGTTCCTCGCCGCGGAGCTCGTGGTGATGTCACCCGGTGTGCCGCCCTTGAACGAGACCCGCGCCGCGCAGGCCGCCGGGGTCCCGGTGATCGCCGAGATCGAGCTCGCGTATCGGTTCCTCGATCCGAAGGCGACACTGTTCGCGATCACCGGCACGAACGGCAAGTCGACCACCACCGCGCTCACGGGCAAGCTCTGCGAGCACAGCGGGCGGCCGACGTTCTGCGGCGGCAACCTCGGCAACATGCCGCTGATCGATGCGGTCGATCATCCGGCCAACGTGCCCGGCGGGTTGATCGTCGCCGAGGTCGCGGCGTTCATGCTCGAGACCTGCGACACGTTTCGCGCCCACGCCGGCGTGTTGACCAACATCACCGAAGATCACCTCGATCGGTTCGGCACGATGGAGCACTACGCGGAGATCAAGGGACGGATCTGGGACCACCAGCGGGCCGACGATCTCGCGATCGCGAACGCCGCCGATGCGTGGGTGATGCGCGAGACGACCGGCATTCCCTCGCAGCTGTACACGTTCGACTCGCGGCCAGGCGCGTCGCTGCGGGACGGTGAGCGAGGTGCGTTCCTGTCGGAGGACCGCAAGCAGATCGTGCTGCGCCTGCCGGCCGAGGAGCGGTTTCCCGTCGATGATCTCGTCATCGTCGGCAACCACAACATGGAGAACGCGATGTGCGCGTACCTCGCGGCGCGCGGGCTCGGGATCTCCATCGAGGCCGTGCGGGCCGGGGCTCGGGCCTATCGCCCGCTGCCTCACCGGATGGAGCTCGTCGGCGACAAGGCCAACGTCTACTTCTACGACGACAGCAAGGGGACCAATGTCGCGTCGGTGGCCGCATCGGTGCGCGGGTTCCCGCGGCCGCTCGTGCTGATCGCCGGTGGCGTCGACAAGGGCGGATCGTACGAGCCGATGCTCGAGGCCCTCGATGGGGTGTGCAAGGGGATCGTGTTGATCGGCGCAGCCGCTCCGCTCATCCGCGAGGCCGCGGCAGCCCATCGCACGACCTATCCGGTGATCGATGCGACCGACATGCACGACGCGGTTCGACGCGCGACCGAGCTGTGCGCGCCCGGCGACGCGGTGGTGCTGTCACCGGCGTGCGCGAGCTATGACATGTTCCAGAACTTCGGGCATCGCGGTCGCGTGTTTCGCGAGGCGGTCGCTGCCGTCGGTGCGACGCGCCTCGACGTCTAGCGAAGCGTCTGTACGGCATCGAACGTGGAGCCGCCCATCGAGACGGGCGACAGCACCTCGGAATAACCCCATCGACGCCACACGACGCCAGCAGGAGACGCCATCGGAGATCGATCTTGGGGCGAGCGACGGAGGTCGATCGATGGCCAGACGTGGTGGAGAGTGAAGTGACGGATTCCTCCTGATTGTATACATGATGTATCGGTGAGTAAAAATCGGGAGTTCGACGGGTTCGCCAGGCAAGCGCATCTTCGACCGCGTACCGAGTCCCGCTCTGTCGATATGAATCGGTGCTTGGCGGTACGGGAGCGGGAGCGCATCCGGCTTGACTCGGTGGATACACGGTGTATACACGACGATCTATGGAGAGTCCATCGAGTCGGTTGGCGGAGACCTGGAATCGCCTTCGGGCGATCGCGCGGCCGACCACGGGATCGTCGGGGTACTGGAGTCGGCTCGCCGGGATGCTGGCGCTCGGCGAGTGGATCTACCGGGACGCGTACTACCTCGTCGCCGACGTCGAGCTCGACCCGGCCGTTGCCGCGGGGTGGGTTCCACGGCCGCTCCGGCTCGCGAATCCGGCACGGGCCCAGGTGTTCACCGCCTACTTCCCGACGACCACGTTCGGCAGCGTCTATCACGAGGCCGGCATCTTCATCGACGTCGTGCACCGGCGCACCCGTGCGATCTACTCGCCGTGGATGCTCGTCGACGACGACGTGGCGTTGATCGTCGGCCGCGAGCTGCTCGGCTATCCGAAGAAGCTCGGCGAATTCACCTGGGAGCACGACGGTGATCGCATCCGGGGCAGCGCCCGCCGCCGCGGGCACGAGCTGCTCTCGATGCAAGGCACGCTCGGCGAGCGGATCGCCCTGCCGCCGCCGATCCTCGGGCGTCCTCATCGCAACATCCGTGCGTCGACCGGCCTCGCCCTGCCGAAGGTGATCGCGTTCAGGCCTCGCGAGCGCGTGGTCGAAGTTCGCCGGGTGCAGCTCGAGGTTCGCATCGGCGGTTCCGAACGCGATCCGCTGCACGAGATGGGGTTCGGCCGCGTGCTCGACGCGCGGCTGCACCGGGTCGATCTCGGCGGCGGGCTGCCGATTCCGATCGCCGCGGTCTCGCCACTCGCGTTCGCTCGCCACCTCCTGCTGCGGAGCCACTGATGCAGACCCGAGCCGAATCGAGCGAGCCAGGTCCACAGCGCACCAACCCCACGACGAGAGGCGCACTTGCCGGGACCGTCCTCATCACGGGGGCCGCGTCCGGCATCGGCCGATCGTGCGCGCTCGAATTCGCACGCCGCGGTGCGCGGCTCGGCCTCGTCGACCGCGATCACGCCGGGCTCGAGGCCACCGCCCGGACCGCGCGCGCTCTCGGTGCCGAGGTCACCACGTTCGTGGTCGATCTCGCGAGCGCCGAGTCGATCGACCGCCTCGCTGTCGATGCGCTCGCCGCGTTCGGCACGATCGACGTGGTGTTCAACAACGCCGGCGTCGCCGTGGTCAAGCCGCTCGAGCTCACCACCACCGACGACTGGCGCTGGCTCTTCGACGTCAACGTGTGGGCACCGATCCGGCTCACCCGTGCGCTGCTTCCCTCGATGATCGCGCGCGGGACCGGGCACATCGTCATGACGTCGTCGGTCGCCGGGCTCGTCGGAGCGCCAGGGATGGTCGCGTACTCGACCACGAAGTTCGCGATCACCGGGTTCGCCGAGTCGTTGCGAGTCGAGCTCGCGCCGTCCGGCATCGACGTCACGGTCGTGCATCCCGGGTTCGTGCGCACGAACCTCCACCGCGCGACCCGCTACGACAACCCGGTCTTCGAGCGCATGCTCGACGTGGCCCCGTCGTGGTGGGGCGTGTCACCGGAGCGCTCGGCCCGCCTGATCGTCGACGCGGTCGGGCGTCGCGATTTTCAGCTCGTGTTCGGGATCGAGAAGCTCGGGTGGTACGTCAAGCGAATCTCGCCCGCGATCAGCTTCGCGCTGGCGCGGTGGACCGCACGCCGGGCCGGACTCGTGGGGCGCCGGACCACGACAACTTCGGTTGGAGACGCGCCGTGAGCGCCGCGCCGCGCAAGCCGGAGAAGTCAGCGCCGGCGACCCAGGGAATCGCGGTCGTCACGGGAGCCGGATCCGGAATCGGCGCCGCGCTGTGCCGCGAGCTCGCCCGGCGCGGGGCTCGCGTGATCGCCGCCGACATCGACCGCCAGAGCGTCGCCGAGGTGTGTGCCGCCATCCGCATCACGGGTGGCAACGCGACTCACGCGGTCCTCGATGTCACCGTCTCCGACGACGTCGAGGCGCTCGCGGCCGCCACGGTCGCCGCGGAGGGCCACATCGACCTGTGGATCAACAACGCGGGGATCGCCGTCGGAGGTGCGACCAACGAGCTCGCGCTCGCCGACTGGCGCAGGGTCCTCGACGTCAACCTGTCCGGCGTGATCCACGGCGTGCACGCCGTGTATCCGCGCATGGTGCGGCAGGGCTTCGGGCACCTCGTCAACATCGCGTCGGTCGCCGGCCTCGCGCCGTACCCGCTCGCGCTGCCGTACACCACGTCGAAGCACGCGGTCGTCGGGCTGTCGCAGGCGCTGCGTGCCGAGGCGCGAGCGCATGGTGTTCGCGTCAGCGTCGCCTGCCCCGGCATGGTCCGCACTCCGATCTGGGAGCGCTCCGAGATCCGCGGCGAGCTCGGCCGCGGCCGGGACCGCCTGCTCGCGCGGTTGCCCAAGGTGATGTCGCCGGCGACCTGCGCCGCAGCGATCGTTCGCGGCATCGCGGCGAACCGGGGCATCATCCCGGTCACCGTCGAGGCGCACGTCGCGTGGTGGCTCAACCGGCTCTCGCCGGCGCTGGCTGCGAACCTCTCGCAGCAGCTCGCGGGCTTCGCGCGGCGCTTGGCTCGCGCCGCCCGAGTCCCGACGAGCGCACACGCTCAGCGACGGTAGAAGTAGCCGCCGCCGCCCAGTAGCAGCACGACGAGCAGGATCACCACGATCCATCCAGTAGTCGACATGGGTACCTCCTTCTTCGAAGCAGGAGCAATCGACGTGCCTGGTCAGTCGGGGATGTTTCGCGCTGGTCTCCGGCTCTGCGACGGTATCCGAGCCTCCCAAAAACTGGCCCTTCCCGCGGCGCGGCCCGAGGATGAGGCCGATGACCGTGCTGCGTCGCATCGCGCGCCGCGACGACCCGGAGACCGAGCCCGCGCTTCCCTCGCGATGGTCGAAGTTTCTGGCGCGACTTCGCAAGCCGCCGAAGCCCGATCCGATCGGCGAGATCGATCCGACCCTCCCCGCGACCGCGCAGGTCGTCGCCATCCAGCATCCGAGCGCGACGCTGCCCGAGCGGCCCTACGATCTCGTGCTGTTCGCGGCGGTGCTCGGCCTGCTCGGCATCGGTACGCTCGCGATCTTCTCGTCGACCGCCGCCGATGGCCTGACCCACCACCGCAACGCGACCCACTTCCTCGAGCGCCAGCTCGCCTTCCTCGCGGTCGGCGGATTTGCGATGTGGGTCGGCGCGCGGATCGACTACCGCCGGCTGCGTCACTGGGTCTACCCGCTGCTGCTCCTCTCGGTCGTGCTGCTCGCGGTCACGCTGTTCACGCCGGCGCGCAACGGCGCGAAGCGCTGGATCCCGCTCGGCCTCTTGACGTTCCAGCCGGTCGAGATCGCGAAGCTCGCCCTCGTCAGCTATCTCGCATACTCGCTCGGGCGCCGGGCGGATCAGGTCAAGACGTTCACCATCGGGTTTGTCCCGCACCTCGTCGTGTGCAGCGTGATGATGACGCTGCTCCTCGCCCAGCCCGATCTCGGCTCGTCGGTCGTGCTCGGCGCGACCACGCTCGGCGTGCTGTTCATGGCCGGCGCGCGGGTCTCGTACATCGTGCTCGCGATGCTGACCGCCGCACCGATCGCGTACCAGTTGATCGTGGGTACGCCCTGGCGCTTGCAGCGGGTGAACGCGTTCTTCAACCCCGAGGCCTACGCGACCGGCGAGGCCTACCAGTTCCTGCAGGCGCGCCTCGCGATGGGCTCCGGCGGGCTGACCGGTGCCGGGCTCGGCGGTGGCTACCAATCACTCGGCTACATGCCCGAGGCCCACAACGACTTCATCCTCGCGCCGATCGGCGAGGAGATGGGGTTCATCGGGGTCGCCGCGCTGCTGCTGTTGTTCGGCATCGTCGTGTGGCGCGGAATTCGAGCAGCGCTCGGCGCGCGGGACGTGTTCGGGGGCTACCTCGCGTTCGGCATCACGCTGCTGTTCGGCGTCCAGGCGCTGTTCAACGTCGGGGTGGTGCTCGGCATCGTCCCGAACAAGGGGATCACCCTGCCGCTCGTCAGCGCCGGCGGCAGCTCGCTCGCGCTCACGATGTTCCTCGTCGGCCTCGTGCTCAACGTCGGCCGCCGCCGCGAGCGGCGTGTCCAGGACCCGGCCGAACGTGAGGTACGGAAGAAACGCTCGCGGGTGCGCGTGGTGATCGCATGACCATGCGCCTCCTGATCGCCGGTGGTGGCACCGGTGGACATCTGTTTCCCGGCGTCGCGATCGCGGAGGAGCTGCGCGCCCGCGAAGCCGAGGCGACGATCCGATTCGTCGGGACCAAGCGCGGGATCGAAGCGCGCGTGCTGCCCGAGCTCGGCTGGGACCTCACGCTGATCGAGGTCTCCGGGCTCAAGACCGTCGGTCTTCTCGGTGCGATCCGCGGGCTGTTTCGGCTCCCTCGTGCGCTGTGGCAGGCGCGGCGGATCGTGAAGCAGTTCCGTCCCGACGCGGTGATCGGCGTCGGCGGCTATGCCTCGGGGCCGGTCGTGTTGATGGCGCGGCTGCGCGGCGTGCCGACGGCGGTCTGCGAGCAGAACTCGATCCCCGGGCTCACGAACAAGATCCTCGGGCGGATCGCGCGCGCCGTGTTCCTGTCGTTCGAGGAGAGCCGCCGGTTCTTCAAGCCGAAGAAGATCGTGATGAGCGGTAACCCGGTGCGGCGCGACTTGCTCCAGAAGCTGCTCGCGACGACGCCCGGCCCGCTCTCGGACGTCGTGCACGTCCTCGTCTGCGGTGGGTCGCAGGGTGCGGTCGCCGTCAACGAGCTCGCGGCGCGCGCCCTCTCGACGCTGGCCAAGGACACCAAGCTCGCGATCGTCCACCAGACCGGCGAGCAAGGCCTCGCGGCGACCGAGCAGCACTACGCCGCGGCGGGCGTCACCGCCGAGTGCCGTGCGTTCATCAAGGACATGGCCGGCGCCTATCAACGCGCCGACGTCATCATCGGCCGTGCGGGCGCGACCACGGTCGCCGAGCTCGCGATCGCGGGCAAGCCGGCGATCTTCATCCCGTACCCGTTCGCCGCCGACAACCACCAGGAGCTCAACGCTCGCGAGATGGCGGACGCCGGCGCGGCGCTGATGTTTCGTCAGGCAGAGCTGACCGCCGAGAAGCTCGTCGACGCGCTTCGCCCGCTGCTCGATCCCACACGGCGCGCCGAGATGGGCCGCGCGATGAAGGCGCTCGCGAAGCCGGGCGCGGCCGCCGCCGTCGTCGACTGGGCCACCAAGCACGCCGCCACCTGACTTCGTGACTTCGTGGTCGGGCAGGTCGAGATGGTACGGTGCCGCGACATGCGCGGCGGGAGGTGGTCATGTCGATGAGCCGGCGGAAACGCGCTCAGGAACGCGCGAAGGCGGAGTACGAGGCAAACCATGGCCGCCCGAAGGAACCGGAGGCGCTCTTTGGGCCTCCGTCGCGGCTGCACACCATCATCCCGATCGTCCTCGTCGTGCTGGGCCTCGGCGGGGTCGCGCTCTGGCTGTTCGTGCTCGAGCCGAAGCTCGACCAGCACCAGCTCACCACGCAGCGCGGCACGGCGAAGGGGTCCGTGATCGCCGATGGCACCGTGATCGTGTTCGACACGGTCGACCTCACGAAGGAATCCACCGACTCCACCGGCCAGGACCGTGCCGAGACGATCTCTCGAACCCGGGTGACGATCGTCGCGCTCGCGACCGGCAAGCAGATCACGCAGCAGCTCGTCGAGGACCTCGACGGCTGTCGGCCTGCGAGTCCGGGCCGGCTGTGGTGCGACCTCGACCGGCGGCTGACCCTCTACGACGCGTCGACGTTCGTCGTCCTCCGCAGCGTCGAGGACGCGATCGCCAAGGCGGGACTTGGACGTCCCATGCCGAAGTCGTGGAGCGTCGATGGCCCACGCGCGCACCAGATGCTCGACGATGGCCGCGTCGCGACCCTCGACGCCGCGACCCTCGCGCTCACGCGTAGTGACGTCGTGCCCGAGTCGCTCCGCCGCGATCTCGTCGGCAACTCCAGGCAGGGATCGATCGACATGGGCTCGAGCTGCGATGCCTGGTCGCTGAACGCGGACAGGATGATGTCGCGGATCAAGCAGCCCGCGACCTGGAGGCTCGAGAGCACCGGCGAGCGCGCGAAGCTCGTCAAGGGTTCCATCACCTCGAGCCAGACCTATCTGCAGCCCGGAATCCTCGCCGGAGATCCGCCGATCTTCGTGCATCGCGCGACCCTCGACGGCCCGATCCAGCTCTCGCGGCTGCGCGCCGACGGGACGAACGGCTGGACGGTCGAGCTGCTCGCCAAGGACTGCGAGCAGGTCGCGCTCGTCGGCTCGACCTTCGTGATGACCACGACCGGTGCGAGGCGCCGCGCGGTCGCGCTCGACGCGGACAGCGGTGCGGTGCGATGGGAGCTCGGCTTCTGAGCTCGGCGATACGGCCCGGCACCCGGATCGAGCGCCGCGAGCACCGCCCGTAACGCGTCGACGAGCTCGCGAACGCGCCGTGCTCCGACGACCGGAGAGGCTCCGCCCGGCAACCGGGTGCTGGGCTGGCCGACGAACCACGGGGTCGACGCGAAGATCTCGACCTTCGGTGCGGCCGGCAGGATTCCCACGCGCAAACCGTACGCCAGGTGCGACACCGTCGCAGGCCGGCGACGAGCTGCCCTGGTATTCAGCGACGAGGGCGGGCGGCTTTCGAACCACGGAGCGCTGGGAGATCTGGTAGAACCGCGAGTCGACACCACGGACGAAATCGTCGTCGACGAGCGTTCGATCAGCAGACAGGCGCCATGTTTCGCAAGCAGGACACCAAGATTCACTTCGTCGGGATCGGCGGCATGGGTATGTGCGGCATCGCCGAGGTGCTCGCCAACATGGGCTATCGCGTGTCGGGCTCTGACATGAACGACACCGAGATCACCCGGCATCTGGCGAAGATCGGCTGCACCGTGAAGCAGGGCCACCGCTCCGACAACCTCGGAGAGGCCGATGTCGTCGTCGTGTCGAGCGCGATCAAGGGCTACAACCCCGAGGTCGAGGCGGCCCGCGCACGGTCGATTCCCGTGATCCCACGCGCCGAGATGCTCGGCGAGCTGATGCGGATGAAGTACGGCATCGCGGTCGCAGGTGCGCACGGCAAGACCACCACCACGACGATGATGCACACCGTGCTGATGGCGGCTGGCCTCGATCCCACCGCGGTGATCGGCGGGCGCGTGAACTCGCTCGGCCTCGCGAATGCGCGGTGGGGCAAGAGCGATTACCTCGTCGCCGAGGCTGACGAGAGCGACGGCTCGTTCCTGACGCTGACGCCCACGATCGCGATCGTCACCAACATCGACGCCGAGCACCTCGATCACTACGGCACGTACGACAACGTCAAGAAGGCGTTCACCGACTTCTGCAACCGCGTCCCGTTCTTCGGCATGAGCGCGCTGTGCCTCGACAACGCGGGCGTACAGGCGATCTTGCCGAACATGACGAAGCGGTTCGTGACGTTCGGCATCACGTCGCAGGCGACCTACCGCGCGCGCAACATCCGGCCCGACGGCATGACCACGCGGTTCGTGGCGTGGCGCAAAGCCGACGAGCTCGGCGAGGTCACGCTGCCGATGCCGGGCGCGCACAACGTGCTCAACGCGCTCGGCGTGCTCGCGATCAGCGACTTCCTCGCGCTGCCGTTCGAGACCTACGTCAAGGCGCTCGCCCAGTTCGAAGGCGTCGCGCGGCGGTTCACCGTGCGAGGTGAGGTCGGCGGCGTCACCGTCATCGACGATTTCGGTCACCACCCCGCCGAGGTGAAGGCCACGCTGTCGGGTGCGAAGTTCGCGTTCACCGGCCGGCGGCTGGTCGCCGCGTTTCAGCCGCACCGCTTCACGCGCACCCGCGATCAGCTCGGCGAGTTCGCGCGCGCGTTCCACGACGCCGACAAGGTCGTCATCTGCGACATCTTCGCAGCGGGCGAGAAGCCGATCGACGGCGTGTCGAGCGAGGTCCTCGTCAGGCTCGCGCGCGAGGCGGGCCACAAGGACATCACGTACATCCCGCGCCGCGAGGATCTCGCGAGCTGGCTCGACGCGCAGGCGCAGTCCGGCGACCTCGTCATCACGCTCGGGGCGGGCAACATCCAGCTCTCGTGCAACGAGGTGATCGAGCTGCTCGAGAAGCGGCTCGGCATCGCTTCGAAGAAGAACCTGGTGAAGATCGACGAGTCCAGCGCCACCGTGGCGCGGTGATCGTGTCGATGCGGTGGTCGCTCGCCGTCCTCCTCGGTACCGCGTGTGCCGGTGGCGCCGCGAACTGAGGACGAGCCGTGCTGATCTCCGACCAGGTCCCGCTCGCGCCGCGCACCACGCTCGGGCTCGGCGGTCCCGCACGGCGGTTCGCTCGGGTCGAGAGCGTGGCGGACCTCCTGGAAGCGCTCGCGCTGGCCGCCACGACGACGGAGCGCGTCCTCGTGCTCGGAGGCGGCAGCAACCTCGTGGTGCGCGATGCCGGGTTTGACGGGCTCGTGGTCCAGCTCGCGATTCCAGGCGTGACGATCCGGTGGCACGACGACTGCGCGATCGTCTCGGCGTTCGCCGGGGTCGTGTGGGACGACTTCGTCGCACAGCTGGTCGACGCCAAGCTGATCGGCGTGGAGTGCCTGTCCGGAATCCCAGGGCTGGTCGGAGCGACGCCCATGCAGAATGTCGGGGCGTACGGACAGGAGGTCTCCGACACGATCATGTTCGTGCGCGCGCTCGATCGCGAGACCGGCGAGCTCGTGACGCTCGACTCCGAGGCCTGTCGGTTCGCCTATCGCTCGAGCGTATTCCGGGGCAGCGAGCGCTGGATCGTCGTCGAGGTTCGGTTCCGGCTCGCGCGCGGCGCGCGGAGCGTCCCGATTCGCTACCCCGAGCTCGCACGTGCGCTCGGGATCGCGGAGGGGGAGCGCGCGCCGCTCGACGAGGTCCGGCGCGTCGTGATCGAGCTGCGGCGTGGCAAGGGCATGGTCGTCGACCCGAGCGATCCCGAATCGCGGAGCGCGGGCTCGTTCTTCACGAACCCGATCGTCGACGAGCCGACCTTGCGCGCGCTCGAGGCCCGGCTCGGCCCGAACATCACGATCCCACGGTTCGCCGCACCCGCCGGCAAGGCGAAGCTGAGCGCCGGCTGGTTGATCGAGCGCGCCGGCTTCACCAAGGGCTACACGGTGGGCCGGGTCGGGATCTCGAAGAAACACGCACTCGCGCTCGTCAATCGCGGAGGTACGACGCACGAGCTGCTCGAGCTCGCGAGCGCGATCCAGGATGCTGTCCGCGCGCAGCTCGGGATCGAGCTGCACCCGGAGCCGATCATCGTATGACGCACGTGACTTTGGTAGAACGAGGCATGCATCCGTTCGCCGGCAAGCGCGTCGCGGTCGTCATGGGTGGGCTGTCCGCCGAGCGCGAGGTCTCGCTCGGCACGGGAGCCGGCGTGCTCGCGGCGCTGCTCGAGCGCGGCTGGGATGCGGTCCCGATCGACTGGCGTGACGGCACGAGCCTCGCGCGCCTGCTCGAGGAATCCGCGGCCACCGCGGTGTGGAACGCGCTGCACGGCACGTGGGGTGAGGACGGCGCGGTGCAGGGGCTCTGCGCGTGCCTGCGGATCCCGTGCACCGGCTCGGGGATCCTCGCGAGCGCGCTCGCGATGGACAAGGTGATGTCGAAGCGGATCTTCGAGTCGAACCAGGTGCCGACGCCGCGCTGGCGTCTCTTGCCCCACGGCGGTCCCGCCGATGGCAGCGATGCCCGCGACGCGCTCGCAGACTGGCCGCTGCCCTGCGTGATCAAGCCGGCGAACGAGGGCAGCTCGGTCGGTGTGAGCGTGGTCGAGGAGGAGCGCGAGCTGGCCGCCGCGGTGGCCGCCGCTCGCCGCCATCACGGCCCGGTGATCGCCGAGCACTACATCGCCGGCACCGAGGTGTTCGTCGGGATCCTGAACGGTGCGGTGCTCGGCTCCGTCGAGGTACGGCCCGCGACGAAGTTCTACGACTACGAGGCGAAGTACAAACGCACCGACACGAAGTACCTCGTGCCGCCCGAGCTACCGCCGGAGGTGATCGCGCGTTGCGAGCAGCTCGCGCTCGCCGCGTACACCGCGCTGGGCTGCAGCGGTCACGCGCGTCCGGATCTGCGCATCACCCCGTACGGCGAAGCGTTCGTGCTCGAGGTGAACACGCTGCCGGGCATGACGAAGACGAGCCTGCTGCCGAAGATCGCGAAGAGCGTCGGCATGGACTACGCGACGCTGTGCGAGGAGATCCTCGCCAGCGCGTCGACGATCTGACGAGCGTCTGTCGGTTCGCTGGCTCCGGAACGCGAACGGCGACCCGCGGGCCGCCGTGTGATCCAGCTTCGATGACCGACTACTTCTTGCAGGTCATCTCGAAGATCTTGACCCAGGTCTTGCCCTTGTCCATCGAGATCTCGCCCCAGTTCTTCATGTTCTTCGGATCGGTCATGTCGATGTGATCGCGCATCTGGCCGGCGCCCATGGAACCGATGAAGTCCATGTTCCAGTCGACCTTGTTGTCCTTCATGCCATCGGACGTCCCGACGTACTGATGGCCGGCGTTGTCGACCGACACGCGGCGCCACTTCTTCGAGTTGGGCTCGAACGTGGTGAACGCGAGCATCTTGAACGTGCGCGCGCCCTTCATCTCGATGGTGTCGGCGATCCACCACTTGTCGAGCTCGACCTTCGCCTTGACCGTGCCGGCGATCTTGCCGGTCGAGCCGTCCATCCCCATCTCGGTGCCCGTGCACTTCCACGTGCCGACGACTGCCTTGCCCATGGCCTCGAGCTCGGCGGGTGGCTTCATCGCCTCGGGCTTCGCTGCCTTCGGGTCGATCTTGGGCTCCACCTTCGCCTTGACGTCAGCGGGCGCCTTCGGCTCCGTCTTCGGCTGCGCGCTGGCAACTCCGACCATCGCAAACGTTGCAATCGCGATCTTCGTGAACGTGTTCATCGTGTTCTCCTCTGAAAAGTGGGCGCACTATACTCAGCGACCTGAAACCTGTCCCTGTCTCGCGGGTCCCATGGACGTGAACCTCAGATCACGATTCACCGTTGCAGTCTCGAGTGCCTGTTTGGCAGCTTGTGGCGGAACGCCCCATGCACCGAGCGTGTCGCCGAGCGTGAAGCCGATCGTCGCCGACGTCGCGCACACACCCGATCCAGATCTGAACCAGGATCCACCCCGCCGGTTGCTGACAATCGACTGGAGCACGATCCAGGTCACCACCGAGACGGACTCGCTCGCGCTGTGGGCCAAGATTGCCCCGACCGGTTCGGACTGGACCGAGAAGCTCGACGAGGTGCCGCACGAGTACGATCGCTCCCTCGCGATCGCGTTGCTCAGGACCGGCAACTTCACGTGCATCCCCGCGCGGCCCACCCGCGACTGCTCGATGCAGCTCTTCGATGTTCCGGAACCGGCGCCGGCCGCCGGGATGACGGACCCTTGCTTGCGCCGGCTGCTCGCGCTGTGGGCGATCGAGCAACTCGAGCCCGAGGACGTACCGAGTGTGATGGATTCGCTGCGCGCGATCGTCGTGATTCCGCCGCCCGAGTCCGAGCTCGTCGTCGCCGCGCTACGGGCGGTGCCCGAGACCGAGCAGACCAAGCGTCTCGAGCTGATCGCGCTCGCGTGGAGTGCCGGTCAGCGCGAGCTCGCGAATGCGTCGGTGGGCACGCTCGACGAGGCGCACGTCATCGAGGCCGTAACGAAGCACCACATCGATGGCGCGCTCGAGGTGCTGTCCTCCGAAGGCCATCGGGCGACGTACCTCGCGGCGGTCGCCGACGAGGCGATGGGCACCAAGGCGCGCGCCCAGGCGATCACCGAGCTGCTCAGCACGGATGACAAGCTCGCCCCCGATCTTCGCGCGGTGCTCGTGAAAACGGTGGCGTCGAAGGACTGCACGGTCGCCGCAAACGCGGTGCGGGCGCTCGAGCTCCGCGGCGAGCGCAAGTACATCCCGAAGCGCCCGCGCGCGATCATGGTGGACCCGATGATGCGCGCGCTGTGCGTGCTCGCCAGCTACGAGCAGCTGCAACGCTCGGACGAGGGCTCGTTGCTCGCGACGTTCGTGCCGGCCAAGGGCCTCGAACGGATCTCGGTCGCGTACGACGTGCTCGCCGAGGTCGACCAGGACGGTGACGGCGATCCGCACACCGAGCGCTCGGCCGAGCTCGTGCCTCGCGAAGACCTCGTCGTCCCCGAGATCGACGACCTGGTCCGCGCGATGCGGCGCTGCAAAGGCACCACGTGCACCTCGGACGACCGCGAGTTCCGGTTCGGGTTCAAGGCCGTCGCCGGGGAGCTCCACCTGTATCGGCTCGAGATCGTCGAGCGTCCGCCCTGCCCGCGAACCTGAACGAAACCGAGCAGATTCCGATTGGTTGAGCTTGGCTGGTGGATCTGGCTGCGAGCTGTGGCACGATTGGATTCGTGTCGTCCCGTTGGGTGCTCGGATTGGTGCTCGTGCTCGTCGTTGCCGTGACCGGTAGCGCCGGTGCGGGTGTCTTCAAGCCGCGCGGCGGAACCAAGATCTCCGCGAAGAAGACCGCGCCGGTTGCGGCTTCGTCCAAGAAGCAACCGACCCGCACCACCACCACCACGCCTCGCCGCGTGGTGACGACGAAGGCTGCCGGCAAGCAGGGCTCTCGCGTCGCCACGAAGGGCCGTCCGAATGACCTCACGCCCGATCCCAAGAAGGCCGACGTAGTCATCACGGAAGACGAAGAAGACGACGTGATCATCCGCGACGACTGAGCCCGAAGCGACTCCTGTTTCCTCGGTTGCCGATCTCCGCGAACCGCACGTCTGTTCAGTCGGTCGTGGGGTGCGATCTGTAGGCATGTTCGTCGTCGGTCACGAAGTGATCCGGAGTGGGTCCAAAAAATTGCTCTGGTGATCACCGCATGCGTATTTGCCAACCATGGATCGATCCCGTCGCGGCGAACCGCGGCTAGCAAAGATCGAGCGGACGCCGACCGAACAGCCGGTACCGCCGTCGTCTCGGCTCACGGTTCGCGGCAAGAAGAACCGGCGTCGGCCCGCCTCGCTATGGTCGCGTGTGCCACGCCCGCGCGCGATCGCCGATGCGTGCGGGCACACGCTTCGCCGCGCGGTGCCTGCACTCGTGGCGACCTGCGCGATCACGGCGGTCGGCACCGGCTTGTGGCTCGGGTACCGGTTCGTGACGACGTCCGACCGCTACGCCATCGAGGAGATCCAGGTCCACGGCGCCGAGCGCCTGTCACCGGATGCTGTCCGTGCCGCGTTGCCGGTGACGGTCGGCGACAACGTGTTCACCGCGAACCTCGACGGGATCGCGGCGCAGCTCCGCGCCCACCCGTGGATCGCCTCCGCCGAGGCGCACCGGATCTTGCCGCACACGCTCGTGATCGACGTGCGCGAGTACGAGCCCGTCGCGATCGTGTCGCTCCGCGACGGTGGCGATGGTCGAGCCGGTGGTCGCGATCCCGCCGGCGAGCTCTACCTCGTCGATGCCGCGGGTCACCCGTTCAAGCGCGTCGACCTCGATGCCGGCGATGGTGCCCGCCTGCCGATCGTGACGGGAATTCCGCGCGGCACCTACCAGCGCGATCCCGCAGCGACCGCATTGTCGATCACGACCGCACTCGGCGTACTGGCGCGCTGGCGTGAAGCCGAGCGCCCGGCGATCGGGGAGCTCCACGTCGACGCGACCGGCAGCCTGTCACTCCACACCTACGATGCCGGCACCTCGATCGAGCTCGGTCGGCTGGCCGATGCCGGGAATGCCGCCGACCTCGCAACGCGGATCCGCACGTTCGATGCCGCGTGGGGCGCGCTCACCGATGGCGAGCGCGCTCGTGCCCGCACGATCCACCTCGACGCCCGTTCCGACCACGCCACTGTTGCCTTTTCGAAGGACTAGAGAAGCACCCCCATGGCAAAGCTCAAGAGCAGCGAGATCATCGTCGGCCTCGACATCGGCACCACCAAGATCGCCTGCATCGCAGGTGAGGTGACCGAGGACGGTGTCGACATCATCGGGATCGGCACCGCGCCGTCGAAGGGGTTGCGCCGTGGCTACGTGGTCAACATCGACGCCACCGTCGCGTCGATCCAGCAGGCCGTCGACGAAGCCGAGAACATGGCGGGCTGCGAGATCACGACCGTGTATGCCGCGATCTCGGGCGCGCACGTGCGTGGCCTGAACTCGAACGGCATCGTCGCGGTCAAGGACAAGGAGGTCCGCGACTCCGACATCGCGCGCGTGATCGACCAGGCCAAGGCGGTCGCGATCCCGATGGACCGCGAGGTGCTGCACGTCCTGCCCCAACAGTACGTCGTCGACGACCAGGACGGGATCCGCGATCCGCTCGGCATGGCCGGCGTGCGCCTCGAGGCGAAGGTCCACATCGTCACCACCGCCGTCGCATCGGCGCAGAACGTCATCAAGTGCGCGAACCGGTGCAACCTGCAGGTCGCCGATATCGTGCTCGAGTCGCTCGCGTCGTCGCAGGCCGTGCTCGAGGACGACGAGCGGGAGCTCGGCGTCGCGGTGATCGATATCGGCGGCGGCACGTGCGACATCATGGTCTACGCCGACGGTGCGATCGTTCACACGTCCGTGCTGCCGCTCGGCGGTGGCCACGTCACGAACGACATCGCGACGGTGCTTCGCACACCGCTCGACTCCGCCGAGAAGATGAAGCGCAAGTACGGCTGCGCCTGGCGCGGGCTCGTCGATGCGAACGACAAGATGGAGGTTCCCTCGGTCGGCGGCCGCGGCCCGCGGGTCATCCCGCGCATGGAGCTCGTCGAGGTGATCGAGCCGCGCATCGAGGAGATCTTCGAGCACGTGAAGAAGGAGCTCATGCGCACCGGCTTCTACGACGGGCTGGCAGCGGGGCTCGTGCTCACGGGCGGTGCGACCGCGATGGAAGGCGTCAGCGAGATCGCGGAGCAGGTCCTCAACCTGCCCGTGCGTCGCGGTGCACCGACGAAGATCGGGGGCCTCGTCGACGTGGTGCGCTCCCCGGCCTACTCGACCGGGGTAGGCCTCGTGATGTTCGGCGCCGCGCAGGGCAAGTGCATCCAGCTGCCGATGCGTGGTGACGATCGGCCCGGCGTGCTCAAGCGCGCGTGGAGTCGACTCGCCGAGATGTTCTGATCCTGGGCCGACTCACTCCCGGAAGCCGGGCCGCGAAACGATTCCGCGCCAGTACCCCAGCCGTAACCCGAGGTGCTCTCCAGATACGGCTGGAGTTTTCTGGATGAGCTCGAAACACGGGCGGCAAAGCGGTTGGCGCGATTTCGGCGGGAGGACACGTCACCGATCACGACACAGACCTCGATGAAGGTCGGCGTCGCCGAGCTCACCCGGTCCAGGGACCGAGTCGAGCTCCGTCACGGCGAGCGCTCGATCGAGCTCGCGCTCGCGCTCGAGCTCGACGAGGCGCGAGTCCTCGCGGCGGCGCTGCTCCAGCTCACGCGTTGAGAGGTCGCGCATCAAGCTCCCGAACAGCCTGCTGGATCGTGGTCTGCACGAGGCTTTGCTCATGCAAACCACCACGCTCGGGCAGCTCGTCGCGGATCTGTTCGAGAGATACGAGCGCCGGTTCCACGACAAGGAGCTCGCCGCCGTCGCGACCCAGGCGACGATCACGGACATGTTGCTGGAGTCGCGATGCCGACGGCAGGTGCGGCGAGCGGCTCGGACGCCACGCGTGCGCCCGCACCGACGGTGAGGCTCGGTGCGCCGGTGCGCTCGCAGCACGTTGCCGTTGCGCGATGACGCACGCCGATGTGAGCTTTGTGGTCTGACGACCGACAACCGAGCGTTACCGGCAACGCGCGCCGCTTGCCGAGCGGCTTGCCATCGGGCAGTGCCGCACATCGACGGTCGCGCGGCGTGCACGTCGAACCGCGCCGGATTGCGACGACACGAGCGAACCGTGCGCGGTTCAAGAGGCGGAGCGCGAAAACACCAGCGCGTCTGATTCACGATCGCAAGAAAACGCGCCGGCGTCGTACTCAAAAAGTTGCCCGTCGAGAACGCGGCATTTCATATGGGCGTCAGGGGAGAACACCATGGCACTCATCGAATTCGACGACGTCAGTCACGCAAAAATCCTTGTCATCGGTGTCGGGGGCGGCGGCGGTAATGCGGTCAACACCATGATCAGCGGCAACCTCGACGGGGTCGAGTTCGTGGTCGCGAACACCGACATGCAGGCCCTCGAGGCCAACATGGCGCCTCACAAGATCCAGCTCGGCAACGCGCTGACCAAGGGGCTCGGCGCCGGTGCGAATCCCGATGTCGGGCGGCGCTCGGCCGAGGAGAGCATGCAGCACATCGCCGATCTCATCAGCGGCGCGGACATGGTGTTCGTCACCGCAGGCATGGGTGGTGGAACCGGTACCGGTGCAGCACCGGTGATCGCCCAGATCGCGCGCGATTGCGGCGCGCTCACCGTCGGCGTCGTGACCAAGCCATTCGGGTTCGAAGGCAAGAAGCGCTCGAAGCAGGCGGTCGAGGGCATCGAGCGCCTCGAGAACGCGGTCGACACGCTGATCGTCATCCCGAACAACCGGCTGCTCGCGCTCGTCGGGCAGAGCACGTCGATGGTCGAGGCGTTCCGCAAGGCGGACTCGGTCCTGCTCAACGCGGTCCAGGGCATCAGCGACCTGATGACCGTTCCCGGCCTCATCAACGTCGACTTCGCCGACGTTCGCACGATCATGAAGGACATGGGCCGCGCGCTCATGGGTACGGGCGTCGGTACGGGCAAGCGCCGCGCGACCGAGGCCGCCGAGCTCGCGATCAGCTCGCCGCTGCTCGAGGACGTCAACATCGAGGGCGCGACCGGCATCCTGATCAACATCACCGGCGGACCGGACCTCACGCTGCACGAGGTCAACGAAGCGTCGTCGCTGATCCAGCAGGCGGCCCACGAGGATGCGAACATCATCTTCGGCTCGGTGATCGATCCGAACCTGTCCGAAGAAGTCCGCATCACGGTGATCGCGACCGGCTTCGACCGCGCCGCGAAGACGCAGGTGCTGGTCCCCGAGACCTCGCGCGCGGCCCCGCCGGCGCCGTCGAGCGGGCGCCGCATGAGCTCGCCGCAGATCACGCTGCCGTACGATGTCTCGACGCAGATCACGAAGGAGTATCCGCCGCCGATGGCGCCTCGCCGCGCTGCGCAGATCGTCGAGGAGCCCGAGATCGACGTCGAGTGGGAGAAGCCCGATTCGCACGAGCTCTCCACGATCGAGCGCGCGCTCGCCGATCTCTGCGATCCAGTCCCCGAGAGCGAGCATTCGGCGCGGCTCGCGCACGGCTCCGGTCCCTCGATGCCGTCCTCGGACGGCGCGCCGCTGGTTCACCCGGATCGCAAGCGGGCGCAGTCGCGCCCGAGCATGAAGGCGGTCCTCGCGGGCGAGATCGACACCGAGAGCGAGCTCGACGTCCCGACGTTCATCCGCCGTCACAGCGCAACGCATTCGTAGCGTAGCTTCTCGTGCCGGTGCCACCCGGCACCGAGGCGCCACCCGGCGTAGAACCCTCCCACACGCTGCCCGCACGCCAGCGTCGACTCGAGGCCCGGAGACGGGCCTCTTGCCGTTCCGGAGCGAAGCTTCGGGACAGTGAGTTTGGCCGGAGCGGCTCGTAGTCCGCCGGGCGCGGTGGCATAGCACTCGTCATGCGCACACTCGCCTTGTTGGTCCTCGTCGCCGCGGCTTCGCTCGCCGTTGCGGCTCCCGAAACGAAGAAGCCCGCGACCACGATCACCTGGTACGGCCACGCCGCATTCCGGATCGAGACGCCGAACGGCAAGACGCTGCTCGTCGATCCATGGTTGACGAACCCGTCGAACCCGACGGGAAAAGCCGACGTCAAGACCGTCAAGGCCGACCTGATCCTCGTCACGCACGGCCACGGCGATCACGTCGGCGACTCGAACGACATCGCCAAGCGCACGAAGGCCAAGCTGGTCGCGACGTACGATCTCGGCGCCACGCTCGTCGGTCAGGGCTACCCGAAGGAGCAATACGGCATGGAGACCGGCGGGAACTTCGGCGGCACGCTGCAGCTCCTCGATGGCGAGGTCGCGATCACGTTCGTTCCGGCGGTGCACAGCTCCGGGGTGGGCGACGTCAAGAAGGAGTACGGCGGCAATCCCGGCGGATTCGTCATCGCGATCAAGAACGGCCCGACGCTCTATCACACGGGCGACACCGACGTGTTTGGCGACATGGCGCTGATCGGAAAGTTCGCCAAGATCGATCTCATGCTCGCCTGCATCGGCGGTCACTTCACGATGGATCCGGATCGCGCCGCCGAGGCCACCCGGCTCGTGAAGCCGAAACAGGTCGCGCCGATGCACTACGGAACTTTCCCAGCGCTCACGGGCACCCCGGACGCGTTCGGCAAGGCCCTGAAGAAGGCAGCCAACGGCGTGAAGCTCGTCGAGATCAAGATCAACCAGCCGATCACGTTGTAGCCTCGCTCCGTGCTCACCGAGAACGCCGCGCGCTGGGTGCTCGTGCTCCACACCGCGCTCGGGGTAGCAGCGGTCGGCGCCGCGACGCATCTCGTGATCTGGCTGCGCGGCTACCTGCGGGGCCACTACAGCCGGCACCGCGCGGTACGCAAGTTCGCCACGATCTCGCTCGTGCTGCACGCCGCGGCGTTCATCGCCGGGAACGTCATGTATCCGACGTACAAGGTCGAGGTCCGAGCCGCGTACCTCGAGAATGCCGGCGCGATCGTGGCCGAGCGAACCGCGCGCGACCGCGAGCTCGACAAGGTCGCCGCACGGGAAGGCACGGTCGCTCACGAGGCTCCCGTGACGCTCGAGCTGGTCAAGCGAGCGGCGAATGCGGCCCGCTGGTTCGACGTCAAGGAGCACTGGATCGCGCTCGGGCTCATCGCCTCGGCGGGGCTCGTGCTGATGCTCGCGTTCTGGGATCCGCGGCGCGATACCCAGGCGCTCGCGCCAGTCGTGCTTGGGCTCGCCGTGGTGATCGCTGGCACGGTCTGGTTCGGTGCGATCATCGGCGTCCTCACGGCGTCGTGGCGAGCCGTGTAGCATCGCCGGATGCGCGTCATTTCCCTCGTGATCGCCGTCGTCGCGATCACCGCAGGTGTCGCGCGTGCCGATCGTGCGGTCACCGGGCGAGTGATCGACGAGGCGAGCGGCCAGCCGGTCGTCGGTGCGCTGGTCGCGGTCGGGACCGGGGAGGCCGGGACCGACGACGGCGGGAACTTCACGATCGGTGAGCTGCCGTTCGGGCGGCTCGATGTCGTCGTGATCGCGGATGGCTATCGCGCGTACTTCGGCTCGTCGCGTGTCGGGGCGGAGATGGTCATCCGGCTCGTCGCCGAGGCAGGGACCGGCGAGGTCATCCGAGTCAGCGGTAGCGTCCCCACCGGACCGCCGCTTCACCTCGACACCAACGAGATCCGCAACCTGCCCGGCGCCGGCAACGACGCGCTGCGCGCCCTGCAGAGCCTGCCCGGCGTGGCGCGCACCCCGTTCGGCCTCGGCGGCCTCGCGCTGCGTGGTACCGCGCCGCGCGACACGAAGGTCTACCTCGACGGGATCGAGGTGCCGCTGCTCTACCACTTCGGCGGCCTCGCCTCGTTCCTGCCGACCGCAGCGGTCGACGATCTGACGCTCGAGCCCGGCGGATCGAGCGTCCGGTACGGGCGCGGCCTGGGCGGCGTCGCGACGGTCACCTCGCGTACCGGTCGGCGCGATCGCTGGCGCGTCGGGGGCGAGCTCAGCTTGATCCACGCGGCCTCGATCGCCGAGGGTCCCGGTCCGTTGCGTGGCAGCTGGCTGATCGGCGTGCGCCGGTCGTACTTCGACGCGATCATGGCTGCCGCGAACCTCGATCTCGCGCTCGCACCCCGCTACGGCGACGCGCAGCTGCGCTGGGAGTCCGGCGACGGCAGCTGGATGGCGATCCTGTTCGGCTCCGACGACAAGCTGACCCTGCTGCGCGATCCGAACGATCCCAGCAGCGGCGGGATCGATACCTCCAACGTGAAGGACTTCGTCTACGTGTCTCGGTTCGCGCGGTTCGGGCTGCGCTATCGCGCGGTGAGCGGTGCGACGCAGGTGACGATCCTGCCGTCGGTCGGGATCGACGATGTCAACGGCCGCGCGAATCACCGAGACATCGACAAGGGCCTGCATCGCACGACGATCCCGCTCAGCTTGCGCGCCGACGTCGCGACCCCCTTTCTTCGCGGCACGCTCTCGCTCGGCTTCGACGGCGGCACCTCGCGGCACTACTACAACATCCTCAACACGCCCCCGCCGAGCCCGGCCGATCCATCCCCGAACATGGTCCTCGGGCGCGAGCTCACGCGGTGGACCGCCGATGTCGGCGCGTTCATCGAGGAGTCCTGGTTCGTGTTCGGCGAGCGACTCGAGATTCGCCCCGGGCTACGCGGCGACCACTTCGGGCTCTCCGATCAATGGACGGTCGATCCCCGCGTCGTGCTCAAGCAACACCTGCCGCACGGAGTCGAGCTCTCGCAATCCGCCGGCATCTACCACGGTCCGCCGCTGATCACGGATCTCGATCCGATCTTCGGCGACCGCCGCATGCTCGGATCGAAGGCGACCCAGCTCGCGCTCGGCGTCAAGACGATCATCGGAGACGACAAGGAGCTCTCCGCGACTGTCTACTACCAGCACCTGCGCCAGCTCCCCGTCGACGCGATCACCTCGGCGACGCCGATCTCCGACAACGGCGGCACCGAGTCCGGCGGTGCCCTCGGCATCAGCCGCGAGCTCCTCGACTCGCAGTTCGGCTCGTACAGCTACCGCGAGGCGATCGGCAACGGTCGCGCGTACGGCATCGAGCTGATCGGCCGCCGCAACACCGGCCGGTGGACCGGCTGGGTCGCCTACACCTACGGCCGCTCGTTGCGCCAGAACCCGATCCGCGGCGATGCCTACTTGCCCTACGTCCTCGACCAGCCACACACGCTCACGCTCCTCGGGACGACCGCGCTACCCGGCAACTGGCGGATCGGCGGGCGCTTCCGGTTCGCGACCGGCAACCCGTTCACGCCGGTCATGGGGACGATCATGGACGGTGACGACATCGTCCCGCTCGACGGACCGCTGCTCTCCGAGCGCTTGCCCGCGTTCTTCCAGCTCGACCTCCGCATCGATCACGCGTGGCACCGGCCGTGGGGGATCCTGAACCTCTACCTCGACGTTCAGAACGTCACCAACCGCGGCAACGCCGAGGGAGTCACGTACAACGACGACTTCACCGTTCGCACGTACACCACGGGCTTGCCGATCTTTCCGTCGATCGGTGTCGAGTACATTCCATGATGGCGTGTTACGAACCCACCCATGAGGATCTTGCTCGCCCTGGCATTCATCGCTGCCGCCTGTAGCGGTCCCAAGGCCAAGAAGGAGAGCCCGCTCGTCAACGAAGGCTCGGAGACGTCGCCCGATTGCTGCTGCAAGTCGAACCCGCTCACGAGCGAGGACGGCAAGCCGTTCTACGAGGTCGGAAATCGAATGGAGTGCTCCTCGAAGCAGGGCGAGTGCGTCGATGCGGTGCAGTGCGACAAGACTCCGCCGCCGACGCCGTGACGACGCCCTGAGCGTCCACGACGGCGCCGGCGAGGATCACGCCAACGCCAAGGCTGCTACCAGGTGACCGACAGGCTCGACTGAAACAGCATCGAGCGATCGATGAAGCGCTCCTGCGTCATCACCGGTGCGGGCCGGCACTGCGCTCCGCGGCACACCGACGCCGGCTCGGTATCGTGCGGCGCCATCGCCAAGCGCCAGCCGATGAACCAGCCGATCCGGTGCGGGAACCCGATCGGCTCCTGCAGTCGATGGTCGAGCATGAAGCCGAACCCGAGCTGGCCCTCGACCCGCTTGGTGTCATTGGGGACGATGCGGCTCGGCTCGCCGGCATCCGGCTTGTACCAGTCATTCCACGCGATCCCGGCTCCACCCTCGACGTAAATCGCGAGCATCGAGTTCCCGCCGACGATGCTCGAGCCGAGCCGGATGACGTCGAGCCGCGTGATCACGCCGAGCCGCTGGGCATCACCGAGCGTGGTGTCGGAGGGTCCCTTCGCCGACAGCTCGAGGTAGCTGTACTCGGCTTCGAGGGCGAGCCGTCCCCACCGCACGCCGCCGGCCGCCGTCACCCCGAGCGCGAGGACATCCAAGCGTTCGCCATACAGAAATCCGACCGAGGTGCCGAGGCGAGCCGTGGTCCCGTTGGTCTTGTGCGGTGCGAGTGGGTCCTCGACATAATCGACCCGGGCCGGCTCGGCCCATGCGACAGCCGATCCTGTGAATGGGAGGCACGCGAGGACGAACAGCGCTGGCAAACCAGGGCATGGGAACTGCCGGTAGTTCTTCACTTGCACCTCTGCCATTACGGCGGTGAAGCGGTGGCGATGCAGATCACGTACCGCGGAGCGCGTCGTCGAGAGCTTGCCTCATCGCGTCGATCGGTGCCGCTCGATTCGTCCAGATCGTGAAGGCGTGCGCGCCCTGGTGGACGAGCATCGCGCGGCCGTCGACTGCAGAATGCCCGCGCTCCCGTGCGCGTTCGAGCCACAGCGTCGGCCGGTGATAGATCAGCGTGGCGACCCAGGCCTCGTGCCGCAGGGCATCGAGCGGGAGCGCATCCACGAACCTCGCCTCGTCGGCGCTCGACAGCCCGCTCGGCGTGCAATCGACGACGAGATCTGCCCGCTCGAACGAAGCGCGCAACTGCTCGCTTGTCCACGGTACGGCCGCCAGCTTCGCGGGCGCAGGCGCCTGCATCTCGTCGACCCACCGGGCGCCCTCGGGCTGCCGAGCGATGACGTCGATGGTCTTCGCCGCGCGCAGCCCGTACGCGACAGCCCGGGCCGCACCGCCGGAGCCCAGCAGGACCACGTGCTCCGGATCGACGAGGCCGGCTGCGGCCAGGCCGTCGACGAACCCGTCGCAGTCGGTGTTGTGTCCGACGACTCGATCGTCGACGAAGTGCAGGCAGTTCACCGCGCCGATCGCGCGGGCGGCGGTCGTGAGCTCGTCGCACAGCGCGGCTGCCGCGAGCTTGTGGGGGACGGTGACGCTCGCACCGAGCGCTCGTGCGACTTGCAGTCCGGCGACCGCGATCGAAAATCCCTCGGGCGACACGCCGATCGGAACGAGCACCGCATCCACCCCCGCTGCAGCGAACGCGGCGTTGAGGAGCTGCGGGCTCCGCGAGTGCTCCACCGGCCAGCCGAGCACGGCGGCGAGGCGCGTGGTCCCGCGAATCACGGCTGGACCGCGAGCTCTGCGCCGTCGCGGCGAGCCTGTTCGAGGGCATGTGTGGCATCTCGCATCAGCCGTGCGAACGACAGCGGCTGGCCGGGTGTTGCTCCGGCGACCGCACCGACGACCCGCGGCGGAAACGTGCGGCCCGCGGCGACTACCGGATCGCACGACGCCACGGCCGCGATGATGCGGCGCGCGACCTCGGCGGCGCCGGTCAGGTCCGTGTAGGGGAGCAGTACGAGGAAGCGTTCGTGATCGACCTCGGTCGCGAGATCGATATCGCGGATCGAATGGATCAACGCGTTGCCTGCACGAGCCCGCAGGATGCCGCGCACGCCGGGTGGTAGCGGTGGGGCAGCGAGCTCCACGGCGAACAGCGCGACCGCGATCGGGTACTCGTAGCGCCTCGCGCGCTTGAGCTCGAGCTCGAGCACCCGCTGGAACAGCTCGAACGGTTGCAGCGAGCCGGGCTCGGGCTCGACGAGGGCCTCGAGGCGTGCACGAAGCACGGCCTCGGTACTCCTCGCGTTCGTGCTGTCGTGGCGCTCGTCGCACAGCCGCGCCGCGGCGAGTAGCACGGGCGCGAGGTGCTCGAGATCGTACGGTCGTACCGTGGCGAGATCGGCCCCGACCTCGGTCGCCCGCCGCACGGCCTCGGTCGACGAACCGCTACACGACGCGATCAACACCGGCCGGCGAGGCGCGAGCGCCAGCGCGATGTCGATCAACGACTCGCCGCCCGGGATTCCCACGATCAGCGTATCGATCGAGCCATCACGGATCGCTTCCTCGATCGGCGCGAGGCCTTCGGTGCCCGTCGCGGTGATCGCGACCGTATGACCCGCCGCGATGATCGCGCGCCGTGCCGAGACCACGTGCGACGCGACGTCGTGCACGGCGATCAACAGCGTGCGAAGCTCCGACAGCTCCTCCACCGCGACGACCTGATCCTCTCCAACACTCTCCCCGACGCTGATCGCGCGGGAGTTCGAATCGACCGCGTCCCACTCCTGCAGCACGCTGTTCGGACGCTCGAACTTCGCCGGTTGCGGCGACGGGGAGCGCTTCGTGCGGGCACCTTCGATGGCCTCCTTGGGAGCGGGGGCACGAGAGGGAAACGGCAGTTTCGGCCGCGCTGGCTCGCGCATCGGTTGAGGTGGACTGGGGATCGGAGTCTCGTGCGCCTCCCGGGCGTCGAACGAGTCGAGGGCGTCGATCGCATGCTCGATGTCATCGAACGGAGCGCCCGCGACCGAGCTCGCGCGGCGCTTCTCCGACTGCGTCGGTCCACGCGGCTTCGGCCGCTGGGTCTTGGCGCGACTCACGGATCGACCTCCTCGACGATCACGCTCAGGGAACCGCCGGCCAGCCGCACGCGCAAGCGTTCACCGACGGTGACCTGGGACGGCTCGCGAACGATCACGTCCGACTGGGTGCGTCGCGCATGCACCATCGCGTAGCCGCGGTCGAGCACGGCGAGCGGCGACAGTGCGGCCATCTGCGCGCCGAGACGAGCCAGCTCGGAACGCCGCATGGTCAGCGAGTGCAGGAGCGCCGCATCGCATCGCGCCGCGAGCACGTCGAGCCCACGGCGCGACCGTGCGAGCCACGGCCCCGGGTGCACCGCGGCGAGGCGTTTCTCGAGCTCGGCGAGCGCGGCGTGGTTCGCGAGGATCTTCGCGCGCGGATGGAGCCCGAGGAGCTGGTGGTGGAGCTGATGGAGCTGGTGCCTCGTCGACGCCAGCGTCCGTTCGCCCCGCGAGTGCAGCGCCGTCGTGCCGCGATCGAGATCCTGGCGCGCCCGATCGAGCACGTGGTGGATCTCGCGATCGAGCCGCCGGCGTTCCTTCGTGAGCACCTCGACGAGCGCGGCTCCATCGGCTACCGCCAGCTCGGCCGCGGCGGTTGGCGTCGACGCGCGCGCATCCGCGGCGAGATCCGCGAGCGAGAGATCGACCTCGTGGCCAACCGCGCTGATCACCGGGACCGGGCACCGCGAGATCGTGCGCACGACGCGCTCGTGGTTGAACGCGGTCAGATCGGTCGCCGCGCCCCCGCCGCGTCCGACGATCACGACATCGACACCGGCGCGCACGACCATCGCCATGCCCATGACGATCTGGTGCGGGGCGGTCGGGCCCTGCACCGCGGCATCCGCGATCAAGATCGGCGTTGGCATCCGGCGCTGGATCGTGCGGATGATGTCGTGCACGGCCGCGCCGTGCGCCGAGGTCACGACCCCGATCCGGCGCGGAAACCGCGGCAGCGGGCGCTTGCGCTCGGCCGCGAACATCCCTTCGGCGGCGAGCTTGGCCTTGAGCTGCTCGAGCGCGACCGCCTCCGCACCCGCCCCAGCCGGCTCTGCGAAATCGGCGTACAGCTGCATCTTGCCGTCGCGCTCGTAGACCCCGAGCCTGCCGCGCACGCGAAGTCGCTGTCCTGCCTCGATCTTGAAGCGCATCCGCGCGACCTCGCGGCCCCACATGACCGCCGAGAGCACGCTGCCGCGGTCCTGGAGGGCGAAGTACAGGTGGCCCGAGGTCGGCTGGTTGACCTGCGTGACCTCGCCCTCGAGCCAGACCAGGCCGAGCCCGTCGAGGGCTCTCCCGGCGAGCCGGACCACCTCGGCGATGCCGAGCGGCCGCTCGCGGCTGCTGGCAGGTCGCTCCCCCGAGGCCACGATCCACCGTAACCCGCCGAGAACACGGTCGCTACTCAACTTCGGCGCAACCTGCGGCGGTGGCGCGTTGTCGATCAGCACGATAGGATGCCGATCGCAGAAATGGCCAAGAATCCGTCGAAGGCGTCGGTCGAGCGCGAAGCGGGTGCACCCGTCGCGCGCGACGCGATCGATCCGGATCTGATCAAGCTCCGGCGCACGCGAGCGAAGGTCGGGATCATCACCGCCGCCGGCATCCTGATCCTGTGCGTGTATTTCTTGTTCCGGCTCGGGCCCGATCGCCGGTTCGGAGGATCTTCGGACAAGCCCACCGCCGTCGCAGTCGCCGACGTGCTGGCCGGCCGGGTCGACTCCGACGAGTTCGTCCAGCTCGAGGCCGAGCCGTTGCTGACGAACGCGATCCGCACCGTCAAGGCCAAGGGCGATGTCGGGCTTCGCCTCGTTCCCGTCCGCGGGACGAACGAGCGCCTGTGGCTCGCCCTGCCGGGCGATGCCTGGGACCAGCCGGTGACCGACAATCGCTACGAGGGGCGCCTTCGCAAGCTGAGCGACATGCCGTTCGCCGTCGCGGCTCGCACCTACGCGGCCGAGACTCCGCGGCCGATCTTCGCGGCCTCGGCGGCGGTCCGCGCGGCGATGACCACCGGCAAGGTCAAGGCCGTCACCGGCGACGAGATCCTGCTCACCGATAGCGACACGATCGCATTCGATCTCGTCGAGCCGAACAAGGCGACCATCATCGCATCGTTCAACGAGCGGCTGCCGAGCGCGCAGGTGTGGCTCACGGCGTTCAGCCGCGCGGGCGTCCCCGCCAAGCTCGCAACCCAGAAGCCGGTGGACGACGCGCTCGGCCAGGCGCGGTTCGATGTCGAGGCCATGTCGCCCACCGACACCACGATGAAGCTCGAGCTAGCGGAGCTGTGGGCCGCACGCGTCGAGCCCGTGAAGCGTCACTTCTCCACGACGTGGGGCGTGCTGAAGCGCTCGCCACCTGCGGGCTTTGTGGCCGGCGGTGCTCCGATCCCCGACGCGCAGATCGATCTCGTCGGCGTGTACGTCGCGCGTGGAATCTCCGACGACGCGTACGCGTTGATCACGACCGAGGTCCCGCAGGATTACTGGCACGTCATGCCGATCACGATCGTGCTCGTCGGGATCGGGCTGCTCTTCGCGTGGGCGCTGGTCCGCGCGGTTCGTCGCGACCTGCTACCGACCCGCGCCTGAGCGTATACTTTCTCGTAGTGGCGGCAGACGAGAAGACCGCCTCCGGACACGTGGCCGGAACGATCCAGATGCGATCGGATGCCGTCGGAGATCACGCGGCGCCGGTGATGGCAACCGTGACCGGCGACGTGGTCCCGACGGTCGCGCCACCGTCGATTCCGCCGCCGCGCTACGAGCTCGGCGAAGAGATCGCGCGAGGTGGGATGGGCCGCGTCGTGGAAGCGACCGACACGTTGCTCGGCCGGGTGGTCGCGCTGAAGGAAGCCCTCGCGCTCGATGCGGATGCGTTGCGGCGGTTCGCACGCGAGACGAAGATCACCGCACGACTCGAGCACCCCTCGATCGTCCCGGTCCACGACGCCGGGACGATGGCCGGTGGCGCGCCGTTCTACGTGATGCGCAAGGTGTCCGGCCGGCCGCTCGAGCGCCTCGTCGCGACCGGCGAGACGTTGAACCAGCGGCTCGCGCTGCTCCCTCACGTCGTGGCCGCCGCACAGGCGATCGCGCACGCGCACGCGCGCGGGATCGTCCATCGCGACATCAAGCCGTCGAACATCCTCGTCGGCGAGCTCGGCGAGACGATCGTGATCGACTGGGGCCTCGCGAAGGTGATCGGCGAGGCCGACGAGTCCTGCCAGGTGCCTCTGCCGCCGGCTTCGATCGACCCCGACGATACGGTCAAGACCCGCGCCGGAATCGTGTACGGCACCCCGGGCTTCATGGCGCCCGAGCAGCTGCGAGGCGCCACGGTCAACGAGCGCTGCGATGTGTATGCGCTCGGCGCGACGCTGTATCACCTGCTATCGCGCAAGCCGCCGCATCACGCGAAGACCGCCGACGAGATGATGAAGGCAGCGGCGAACGCGCCTCCGACGCCGATCGGCGAGCTCGTCTCGGGTGTTCCACCGGAGCTCTCGACGATCATCGACAAGGCGCTCGCGCACGATCCCAGGGCCCGCTACCAGAACGCGCGCTTGCTCGCCGAGGATCTGCATCGGTTCCTGACCGGGCAGCTCGTCGCGTCGCACCGGTATTCGCCGCGCGAGCGCCTGCTTCGCTTCGTGCGCAAGCACCGCGTGCCGGTCGTCGCCGTGGGCGCAGCCGTGGTGGCGCTGCTCGTGATCGGCACGCTCGCGGTGACCCGGGTGATCGGCGAGCGCGACCGCGCCGACGCCTCTGCACGCGTCGCGCGACACGAGAAGACAGCGGCCGAGGAGCAGAAGCGGCGCGCCGAGGATCGAACCGAGAAGCTCGTGCTCCAGCAAGCGCGCAGCAAGGTGACCAGCAACCCGACAGAAGCGGTCGCCATGATCAAGCCGCTCGCCACCAAGCAGTGGCGCGAGGTTCGCTCGATCGCGGCCGCGGCGCGCGTTGCCGGAGTCGCGTGGAGCCTGCCCGCGCCGAACCAGACCAAGACGCTCGAGATGTCGCGTGACGGTCAGCGCGTGCTCGTCGCGGGAGACGACGGATCGGTGAGGATCTACGATCTCGTGCAGCGCGCGGCTCGCAGGATCATCGAGCACGGGCCCGCGGTCTCGGCGAGGTTTGCCGACAGCGAGCGCAAGATCGTGGTGTGGGCCGGGACCAAGCTCGCCATCTTCGACGCGAAGACCGGCACGCGAACCTCCGAGCTCACGACGCCGACCGCGATCCACGACCTCGAGATCGTCGGGGTCCATGCGTACTGGGTCGACGAGCCGCGCGGCCTGTGGCAGCTCGACCTCGCCGGCAAGGTCCCGCTCGAGCTCGCGGTCGACGAGCGTCTCGAGCAGATCTCGCCGTCGCCCGACGGCCGCTGGATCGCGCTGCGCGGCGAGGCCCACCTGATGCTGCACGATCGCACGCAGCCGGCGGCGCCAGCGGTCGAGGTGCTGTTCGGCAAGACGCGGGATCTCGACTGGGCGGACGACGGGAGCCACCTCGTGGCACTCGTCGAGCTCGGCGAGCCCACGGAGCGGCAGGTCGTCGATATCGCGATGACCTCGGTTCCGCAGATCATCCATCGGATCCGGGTCGGCAACCGTCAGTTCGCCGCGTACAGCAACGAACGCATGTTCACGATCGGACCGATGGGAGTCGGCGTCGCATCGCGCAACGAGACCACCCCACGCAAGCAACTCGTCGGCGATCCGGTCGGGCTGCGTGAATCGATCGACGGGGTGATCGTCGCCGGCAGTCACGGCGGGATCGCGCTGCTCACCGACGATGGAGATCATTCGATGTCCGTACCGACGGGCCGCCTCGACATCGTCGAGGCCTCGGCTCGCTCGCCGTACGTGGTCGGGATGACCGAAGGCCGCATGCTGGTGTGGAACCTGTCCGACGTGTTGCCGCGCCGGCTCGCCACGCGTGCGCCGATCCTCGAGCGCTTCGTCGGCAACGATCGGGTGCTCGCGTCGTACATCGATACGACCGCCGAGTGGATCGATCTCACGACTCGCAAGAAGCGGCAGCTCGAAGCGGCAGCCTCGGCTTTGCTCGACATCGTGGGTGCGCCGGATGGTCGCGCCGCGTGCGTCATCGACGTGAGCCATCACGCTCGGTTGATCATGGAGGGCCACGATCCGGAGGACCTCGGGATGTTCGACATCGCGGTCTTCACCGCGGCGAATCAGCTCTTGCTCGGGACGCTGGCCGGCACGATCACCTCGCTCGACCTCCAGACCAAGCAGCGCACCGTGCTGCTCACGGCTTCGGCCAAGCTCGTTCACATGACGTCGAGTCGCGCCACCCCTGCGTGGGTCGCGGCGGCGCTCTCGGACGGAACGTTGTGGCGCATGAACCTCGCGAGCGGGATTCACTCGACCACGAAGCTCGCCGGGATCCCGACGCAGATCCTCGTCGAAGCCGACGGGACCGTCGTATTTCCCGACGGCAGACAGCTGCGCGTGTGGCGAACCAGCGGCCGGGTCGAGCCGCTCGTCGAGCTTCCGAAGCCCATCCTTCGCCTCGGGGTGGCCGGGCCCGCTCGAGCGGTGGCGTTCGCCGATGACGACACCGGGTACGTCGTCGCGCTCGACGTCCCGACGCTCGGTTCGCCGCCGTTCGACGTGGGCACGAAGCGGGTGGCCATGTCACCCGACACCGGCTTGATGGTCATGGCGAACCGGGGATCGATCGAAGTCTTCGATCCGCTCGTGCCGCATCGCTGGACGCTCGCGAGCTCGCAGGGCCTGACGTTCAACGCGCCCCTGATCTCGAACGACGGCCGACATGTCCTCGCGCGGCGAGTCGTCACCGACAAGGAGAAGCGCGATATCGAGGCGCGTGAGGTGAACACGTTGCTCCTGTGGCGACTCGTGATGCCGGCCACCGCGGACGAGACCTCGAAGTGGCTCGACCAGATGACGAACGCGATCCTCGACCCGCAGACCAACAACCTCGTCTGGCCGTGAGCGCGGCGACCTGGCGCCGAGTAGTGCTACAACGTTGAACGTGTCCGCGTTACCGCTTCAGCTCTACGATTCGATGCGTCGAAAGAAGGTGGCGTTCGAACCGCTCGAGCCCGGCAAGGTGAGCTTGTACGTGTGCGGTCCGACGCCCTATGCACCCGCGCACATCGGGCACGCTTACTCGGCGATCTCGTTCGACACGATCTGCCGCAGCTTGCGCTTTCTCGGCTGGGACGTTCGCTACGTCCGCAACATCACCGACGTCGAGGACAAGATCATCCGGCGAGCGAACGAGCTCGGCGAGGATCCGATGGCGCTCGCCGAGCGGTTCGCCGCCGATTACAGCCGCGACATGGCGCGGTTCGGCGTGCTGCCTCCCGATGTCGAACCCAAGGTCTCGACGCACATGCCCGAGATCGTCATGGTGATCGAGAAGCTGGTCGCGAACGGATCCGCGTATGCGATCGACGGGGATGTCTACTTCTCGGTCGACTCGTTCAAGCCGTACGGCAAGCTCAGCGGGCAGTCGCTCGACGACCTGCGGGCCGGCGCGCGCGTCGAGGTCGACGAGCGCAAGCGGGCTCCCGCGGACTTCGCGCTGTGGAAGTCGGCCAAGCCCGGTGAGCCGTTCTGGCAGTCGCCGTGGGGCCCCGGCCGTCCCGGCTGGCATATCGAGTGCTCGGCGATGACCGTCGCGCACCTCGGCGAGACGTTCGATCTCCACGGCGGCGGCAAGGACCTGATCTTTCCGCACCATGAGAACGAGATCGCGCAGTCGCAGGGTGCCTATGGAGTGAACACGTTCGCGCGATACTGGCTGCACAACGGCTTCCTCAACTTCGCCGGCGAGAAGATGTCGAAGTCGCTCGGCAACGTGTTCGCGTGCGACCAGATCGCCGATGCAGTCGGCGGCGAGGCGCTGCGGTTCTTCTGCATCTCGCATCACTACAAGTCGGCGATCGAGTTCGACGTCGAGGAGATCCGCGAAGCGGAGGGCCGCCCGATCGGCGTGCGGTTTCGCAGCCTCGAGGCGGCCGATCGCGATCTCTCGTACTTCTACTCGACGCTGCGCAAGATCGACCAGTTCGCAACCCAGGGCGGTGATGGCGGCGAGGGTCCCGTCGTCCCGGAAGCCGAGCGGCTGATCCCCGCCACGCGCGAGGCGCTCGCCGACGATTTCAACACGCCCGTGGTCAAGGCCTCGATGCACGAGGCCGCCGCGCTCGCGAACAAGCTGGTTGACGAAGGCAAGGGGATCGACAAGCAGGTGCGCCGGCGCTCGATCGCGCGCATCGGCCGCGACCTCCGCACCGTCGGCAACGTGCTCGGCATCCTCGCCGCCGACCCGAGGACCTATCTCGCGGGTCGCCGGGATCGCCTCGTGGGTCACCGCAAGATCGATGTCGCGCAGGTCGAGCAGCTCCTCGCGGATCGCGTGGTCGCCCGCGGCGAGAAAGACTTCGCCCGCGCCGACGCGATCCGAGTTCAGCTGCTAGAGATCGGCATCGAAGTCCTCGACACCCCGCAGGGTACTGACTGGAGCGTCCGCGACGCGGATTGACCAAAGTCTCGTGGGCCCGGCCGAGCGAGCGAGACTCCGGAGAATTGAGCAAAGGCTCGCGAGGACGTCCATCCGAGTGAGCGAGAATCCGGACAAGTGACCAAAGTCTCGTGAGTCCGGCCGGCCGAGCGAGCGAGACTCCGGAGAATTGACATGGCAAGCGACACCAAGGACCCACCGACCGCGCTCGTTCGCCCGATGATCGCCCACGATCTCGACAAGGCGGGCAAGGGCCAGCTCGTCTACGTCGGGCGAGACGGCGAGGTCCGAGATCCGGCCGGCGTGCGCAATCGCCAGCTCGTGGCCTACGTCGCGTTCGGCGGGATCACCGCCGCCGGCGTCGCGCTCGCTGCCTCCTCGTTTCCGCTGCTCATCCCGTTCTACCTCATCCTCGGCGGTCGCTTCATCGGGACGATCCGCGCGGTCAAGAAGGTCAACGAGGCGAGTGTCGCGCTGTCGAACGGCGACGCGCTCGCCGGGCGTGCGCTCGCCGAGCCGGTCTCGCGTGCGTGGTGGGCACCCGGTCGCGTCCGTGCGCTCGCCGAGCTGCGGGTCGCGATCGCCGACGCGCTCGAGGGCAAAGGCGAGCAGGCACTCGAGCGCGTCCGCAAGGCGCGCGCTCGGTTGTCCCCGCGCCTCATCCAGCACCAGTTCTCGTACTACACCGAGATCAACCTCCTCACGGCGCTCGGTCGCACGAAGGAAGCGCGCTTCGTCCTCGACGGGCGCGGCGGCACTCCGGTCGGAGAGGTCCTCAAGCTCTCGTACTGGATCGCCCAGATGCACCTCGGGGTCGCCGAGGGCAAGCTCGACATCGACGAGACCGAGCTCCACGATCGGATGCGCAAGGGACTGTCGATGACGGCGGGCCGCGATCTGTTGCTGCTGTGCGCGTGGGCCTATGCCCAACGCCGCGAGCACGACGACGCGCGCTTCGTGTGGCGCCAGGCGATGGATCGCGAGGGCAGTCAGCGACTCGAGGTCGCGATGCCCAAGCTCGCGGAGTGGATGACCGAGTACCGCAAGGAACATCCCGAGCTCGACACGCCCGAACCCGAGGACGAGCTCTAGCCTGCGCCGCTGATCGCGAGCAGTGGATCGAGCTCGCCGTTGGTGTCGAGCGCACGGAGCTCGTCGTAGCCGCCGATCGAGCGCCCGTTGATGAAGATCTGCGGCACGGTCGTGCGTCCACCGGTCTGCTCGACGAGCCAGCGCCGGGTCACGTGATCGCCCGTCGTGTCGATCTGTTCGAACGCGACATTCTTGTGCGCCAGCAGCCGCTCGGCAGCACTGCAGTAGCCGCAGCCACGACGCGTGTACATCTTCACGTGTGCGGGCATCGTTGGACCGTAGCTCGGATCGCGCGAGGGAGCAGGTCACCGCCGCAGCGCGCCGAGCCCCACACGACGAGCCGCCTCACTTGTCGTCGGCGTCCTCGGAGAGATAGGCGAGGATCACTTCGTCGAGGCTCTTCTCCGAGATCAGTCCCTGTCCGAAGCCGCGGCCTTCGTCCTCTCGGGCCTTGCGCACGCGTGGTGGCGCTGGCTTCGCGGGTGCACCAACGATCACCGCCGGCCGTGTCATCACGACGCCGCCGCTGCCGCTGCTCGGACTGCCGGTGCGACTGGACGCCGGACTGGCCATGCGTGCCGGAGTCGGCGTGCGCGGGCGCGGATCGGTCGGCATCGTCGGAGGATCGGGCCGTACGATCTGCGGAGCCGGCGACGGCTCGCGGGCCACGACGCGCGGGATCGAGCCCGACGGGTACTGCGTGCGACCCGGTCGTCCGAGCCCCGGCGGGATCGGAATCGAGCCGGTGCGCTCGCGACTTGGCGGCTCGATCGGGATCCGCTGGCTGACCTTCTTGTGCTGCGAGTACTGCCCCGGGCGCTCCATGCCCGGAGGTGCGTCGGCTGAGGGGGGTGCCGGCGCATAGACCTCGACCGCATCGGACTCGCTTCGTTTGCGAGGATCGTCGCTCGGGATCGGACGCAAGAGCACCTGCGGTGGCGTGATCGCCGGGCGTGCCGGCGGTCGCGTGATCGGGCGCGCCGGTGGCAAGGTCGCCGCACCGACGGCCGAGGGTGGACGGTGGCGCTCCGAAGGCGGCGGCGGCAACGGCGGGATCGACTCGCCCGGTTGACGAGCGTTGGCCGATGGGCTTGCCGTGTGAGCGCCTGGAATCCCGTCGGACAGGCTCGATACATCGATCGTAGGGCGCGTGTGATCGTCGAGCCCCATCCGGTTGGGCGCGATGTCGGTATCTCGCGCGGTCCGGGTGCGTGGCAGCGCATCGTCGGGCTCGTCGAGCTCGAGCTGGATCTCGATCTCGGGGATCGAGTCCTCGATCGCGCGCGCTTGAGCAGCGGCAAATTCGTTGGGGATCGGCGTACGAATGGTCGCGAAGTTTGTGGCGGAGATCGCCGCGTCGACCGTGCCGAGATCGTCGAGCGACGTCGGTCCCTCGACGGGTACCGGTGTTGGCGCTCGCAGGTGTCCCGGCGGACTCTTGCGCTCCGCGGTCTGGGTTCGCGGCGTGGCCGGCTGCGTGCCCGGCCTGCGAGCGTCGGGAATCGTCGGCTCGTGCCGGATCGTCTGATCATCCCGCCGGGTCGTACCGCTATCGTCAACGAATACGGGTTGCTCGGAGGTGCCGAGCACGTCAACGGCAGCGAGCTCTGGCTCGCTCGAGCGTGCGAGCCGTGGCTGACTCTCGCGATCTTCGGCATCTCCTGCCCCGCCACGCGGGAGTAACCCCGGCGTGGTGCCGAGGTACTCGTCGATCTTGTCGTCGAATGTCCCGCGCCGGAGGTCCTTCAGCACGGCCTTGTGCTGAGCCTGCATCAGCGACTTGATCGCCTCTTCCGCCGAACCCGAGTCGTAGACGAGCTTACGGGTCGAGACGATCACGCCTGTGTGGAACAGGTGCGTGAATAGATGCGGTGAAAGGACGCCCGAGTCTTCGGTCTGGACGTGAAACACCAGTCCGCGATACCGGACATTGTGGTTGTAGCCCAGGATGGGCGAACGCTTGGCCACCGAAGCGTGAGGGTATCATGGGAACGGGTTGCGAGGCCTGGGCTTGTAATTCCATCGCAGGGTTGGTACTCACCCGGTTCGCCTTCAATCTCGAAGCGCGCTTGGAGGCCCCGCGATCGCGGGGTACGAATATTCCCGTGACGAGTCCTGCTGCGGAGTCGAAGTTCGTCGAGTTGGTGCGCGGATGGTTGGTGTCGTTACCCCACGATCTCAAGATCGCGTTCGATGCGATGGACGACGAGAACCTGCCCCGGCCCGCCCGTGAAGTGGCTGCTGGTGTGGTCGCGTACGTCATCTCGCCGAACGACTCCATCTCCGACCGCAATGATAATGTCGTGAGTTTTGCCGACGACGCCCTGCTGCTACGCCTCGCGTTGCAGCAGGCCCTCGGCCCGGGAGAGGACGAGACCGCATTTCGCGGCCGCTTCCCCGAGCTGTTCGAGTCGCTCGACGAGAATCTCACCCTCTGCAAGTCCGTGATGGGCGAGCTCATGACCTGGCTCGAGAGCAAGGTCGGCAACCTGCCGAAGCTCGACTACAAGGGCAAGAAGATCGCGAAGTACCTCGACGACGGCGAAGCGCGCGAGCAGCTGTTCGACGACGGCCTCGTATTTCGTACCGACTATCCGGTGGACGAGAAGACGATCGCCGACAAGCTCAAGAAGGCGTCGACGGTCACTGAAGTGATGAAGCGGCGCAAGGCCGAAGAAGCTCGCGCCAAAGGCGCCAGCGTTCGCGCCTGAGCAGCCGTTTCCGTCGAGCCGCTCGACCGTCGCGAGCAGGAAGAAGCTCGCGACGCGAGACGTATGCGCCGAGCTACTCAGCTACTGAGCTACAGATCGACGAGCTCGAAGCCGGTCAGTTGCTCGCCCAGGAAACGGGGAGCGAGCTCGTCGAGGCGCGACGTGTCGGTCGCGAAGCAATCGAGCCGACCCGCGGTAGCCTGACGATTCGCATCGGCCCCGAGCGCATCGCGGGCAGCCTCGGCCATCGCGCTTGCCGAATCGACGATGGCGATCGTGCGTCCCGTCAGCTCGCTCGCGACTCGTTCGATCACGTCGCGCAGCAGCGGATAGTGCGTGCAGCCCAGGACGAGCGTGTCGATCTTCTCGTCCTGACCGAACAGCTGCGCGAGATAGCGCCGGGCGACGAGCACCGCGATCTCGTCGTCGGTCCAGCCCTCTTCGGCGAGCGGCACCAGCAACGGACACGCGAGCGCCGTGAGCTGCGCGCCCGGATCGTGCGCTGCGATCGCCTTCGCGTACGCACCGGAACGCACGGTACCGAGCGTGCCGATCACACCGATGTGGCGATTGCGGGTGGCCGCGAGTGCACTCGCAGCGCCGGGGTCGACGGCACCGATCACCGGTACCGGGCTCGCAGCAACGAGCGCCGGCAGTGCGTTCGCCGACGCCGTGTTGCAGGCGATCAACACGAGCTTCACCTCTCGTTGAAGCAGGAATTGCTGACACGTGAGCGAGTAGCGCTCGACGGTGCGAGGACTCTTACTTCCATAAGGAACTCGCGCGGTGTCTCCGAGATAGATGATGTCCTCTCCGAGAAGTACCGAGCGCAACGCACGAACGACGGTCAGCCCTCCGACACCGGAGTCAAACACCCCGATCGCACGACGCTTCATCAATGTTCGATCTTGCCCCATTCAGCCATCCGGATTGCGACGAGCTGTCACACCTTGGCAACTCAACCCGCCAGGGCGATCAGACGACTTGCTCGTTCAGCAAGAGAACGTCTCAGGGCGAGCGACGCTTCCGACGAGTCGGACGCGCGAGCCTGCTACCTTCGAACGCCCACAAAAGCTGTAGGAATGTCGCCGGCTTATCCTGAAGCTCGGCGTAGAAACGCGAGATTCCAGGAAAGCTACGCTCGGCCAGAGGAAGCTGGCGCTCTGTGATACGGCCTTGCACCCGGCCGGCGCAGGAGCACGCTCCGTGCCGATCATGGTAGGTACAGCGCCCGATGTCCCACGAGCAGAGCGATGCCGTGCGAGGGCTCGTCGAGGCCGACCCTGTCGTCCTGCTCGAGCTGGCAGCTGCAATCGCAGATACCGGTCGGTTGCCTGCCGAGCGCGTCACCGAGCTCGCGGCAGAGCACGCTCCGCGCCTCGTCGCCGCGGACAAGGCCCGGATGCGCGGCGCGATCGAGCAGATGCTCATGGGCACGCACGTCGATGCGGCGCTCGAGTGGCTGCACACCTCGCGGATCCTCGGCGTGCTGTTTCCCGAGCTCGAGGCGACCGTCGATCTCGTCCAGGAGACCGGTCGGCAGCACAAAGACGTCTGGGCGCACACCAAGCAGGTCGTACGTCAGACCGTGCGACGGCCGCTCGTGCGATGGGCCGCGTTCCTCCACGACATCGGCAAGGTCCCTACACGCACGTTCACCGACGCCGGCGTTCACTTTCACGGCCACGCCGAAGTCGGCGCTCGCATGTTCGACAAGGTGAGCCAGCGCTTCGCGTTCGCGCGCGACGAGCGCCACACGATTCGCTTCCTCGTCAAGCATCACCTGCGCACGAACCAGTACGGCGATCAGTGGACCGATAGCGCCGTCCGCCGATTTCATCGCGAGATGGCCGCGCACATGACCGATCTCCTCGACCTCTCGCGTGCCGACATCACGTCGAAGCGTCCCGGTCGTCGCAAGCAGCTGCTCGAGCAGATCAGCGCGCTCGCGGATCGCGTCGACCGGCTCGCCGAAGCAGACGCGAAGCTGCCACCGCTGCCGAGCGGCGTCGGCACCGCGATCATGACCGCGTTCGAGATCCCGCCGTCGCGCCTGATCGGCGACATCAAGCGCGCGCTCGAGCAGGCGATCGAGACGGGCAGCCTCGAGGCTCGCCGCGAAGACGCGTACTACATCGCTCACATCGCGCGACACGCGCTCGTCCCGGATGTCTCGCCCGAGAAGCTCGACGCGCTGATCGCCGCGGGCGGCGCTCTCGAGGTTTCCGGCGACGATGTCGAGGGACCGCACCTCGGGGTCGATCACGACGATCGATCGCCGGGCGTGCTCGCGTGCGGCCACGATCCCGAGAACGATCCGTGCGTCCACCGCGATGCCGATCCCGACGATCCCGAGCTTCGACGCTAGTTCTTGCTTCGGGGGTGGTCGAGGAACGTCGTCGAGGCCGAGAACACAACGTTGACAGACATCTCGTCGCAAGCCGAGCATGACGTCCTCGGCACGACCAGCATCCGGTTGCGGTCCATGACAACCGCGGCGCTCACGTCCACGGCCGTCAAAGGCGACGCCAACGTCAGCCCATCAGAATCAGTGTGGTGAGGTATCAGAGGCTGCGGCGCGGCGAGACGACGGCGTTCGCGATCAGCAGCCCCGCGACGATCGCGGTCGCGACGATGAACATCGCGAACACGGTCTCGACGCCGGTCAGCGTGTCGCGATCGAGCAGCGAGGTCATTCCTCGAAAGCCCATGCTGCCGGGCACGAGGAGCAGGACGGCGGGCACGAGCACGACCTGCGCCGGCCGCGAGAGCCAGCGCGCGTAGATGTTGGCGAGCACACCGAGCGCGAACGCTCCGACGAGCACTCCCATCGGACCCCCGAGCCACATCGTACCGGCGCGCGTTCCGACGTAGCCGGTCACGCAGGCAGCGAGGATCCAGCCGAACGCGCGTGGCTGGGCCTGCACCACCACCGCGATGCTGATCGATGCGACGCCGAGCGCCGCCCACTGCGACCACTCTGGTAGTGCGACCGGGATTGCCTGATGGACCGCCACGACCGCGTTGGCTCCTCGCTCGCCGATCGCGACCCCGACGACAAGCTCGAGGAGCACGATCACCGCGGACATCAGCCGCGCGGTGCCGGCGATGAGGTTTCGGGTCGCGAGCTCGGTCATCGCGACCGTGAGCGACATGCCGGGCAGCAGCACGATCAGCGCGGCGACCGTGACGAGCGACGGCGAGATCGTGTCCCATACCGATGACGCGACGCCCGCTGCAAACGCCGCAAACGCCGCTCCGATCAGCTCGAACACACGCGCCTGATCGGTCGAGCGCTGCGCGTATTGCGCGAGCAGACCGAGCGAGAGCCCGATCGCGGCAGCGAGCGAGACGTCGGCGAGCCCGCCGCCAAAGAACACGGCCATCGCTCCGGCGGTTGCGCCGTGCGAGAGCGTGGACACCGTACGTCCAAAGCGGCGTGGTGCGCGCTCGATCGCGTCGAGTCGCGCGACTCCCTCGGCCGGCGTGATGCGGTGGTCCGCGACCCCATCCGCGAGCGCATCGACACGCACGAGCTTGTCCATGTCGAGCTCGCCGCCCTCCACGCGCATCAACCGGGTACGGAGCGAGGTCGGCTCCCCGAAGCTCATGATGATCGCGGTCGGGGTCGTGAACACCTCGGCCTCGAGGTCGAGCCGCTCGCAGCACACGCGCAACGCCTCTTCGAGCCGGTGCGCCGGAGTCCCGTACCGATGGAGGGTACGTCCCAGCGCCAGCACGAACGCGATGGCGTCCGGGTCATCCGGCACGGGCTTCACGATGCCACGATACGTGCCATCGGATGGCAGGGCCCGAAAACACCGAACGCCCGGGCGGCAACCCAGGCGTTCGATTCGATCAAGACTAACTAGATTAAGTTGTGAACTTTATAGATTAAATAGGTATTTGAGCTTTGTCACCGATGCGGCAACATCAGCGCGACCCTGACTAAAGCAAGTGATGGGCCAGGCAGCTCTACCCGCTTGCAATGTCTTGTATTGAAACAGCTTGCATGCTACCGAGAGCTGTCTACACGTCCAGAACCGAGCCCGCGCTAGGACATTCATGTCGCGAGGCTCCGGAGTGGATGCAACGAATTGCAGAGTCTTCATGAACAACATGCTCGCGGTAAATGCCGAGGGCCCCGAGATCCGCGTCGCGGTCGTCGAGGATGGCGCCCTGGCTGAGTTTTTTGTCGAACGTAAACGTGAAAAAGGAATCGTTGGAAATATCTATCGCGGCAAGGTGAGCCGAGTCCTTCCGGGGATGCAGGCGGCGTTCGTCGATCTCGGCCCCAAGGTCGAGCGCGCGGCATTTCTCTATGTCGCCGACGTGCTCGGCTCCGGAGACGATCGCAAGCTGTTCGAGGACGCCGACACTGACGATGGTGCCGACGAGTCGCCCGAGGGCGCCGCGTCCCGGATCGCGAGATCTCGCAAGCAGCTCGCCAATCGCAAGATCGAGGAGCTGATCAAGCCAGGGCAGTACGTGCTCTGTCAGGTCGTCAAGGATCCGATCGGCCAGAAGGGCGCGCGCGTCACGGGCTACCTGTCGCTGCCCGGCCGCTACAGCGTCTTCATGCCGCACGTCGCACAGGTCGGCGTGTCGCGCCGTATCGGCTCCGACAAGGAGCGGCGGCGGCTGCGCGATCTCGTCAACGAGGTCCGGCCCAAGGGCTCGGGCTTCATCGTGCGCACTGCCGCCGAGGACGCCGGAGATCAGGAGCTGCGTGATGACGTCGATTTCCTCGCACGGCTCTGGAGCGAGATCGACAAGCGGCAGGAGCTGATGTCGGGCGCCGGCCTCGTCTACGCCGATCTCGATCTCGCGCTTCGGGTCGTGCGCGATCTGCTTCGTGAGGATACGAGCGAGGTCGTGATCGACGACGACGAGCAGCACGATCGGGTTCGCAAGTTCACGATGGCGTTCCTCCCGCGCTTCACCGAGCGCATCAAGAAGTACGAGGGTCGCCGGCCGATCTTCGACCACTATCACATCGAGCCCGCGCTCCGGCAGGCGGTCGCTCGCAAGGTGCCGCTCAAGAGTGGTGGCTCGCTCGTGATCGATCAGGGTGAAGCACTCACCGCGATCGACATCAACACCGGGAGCTTCACGAACACCGGCTCGGGCAATCTCGAGGACACCGTCACGGCGAACAACCTCGAGGCCTGTGACGAGGTCGCGCGACAGCTCCGGCTGCGCAACATCGGCGGCATCATCGTCGTCGATTTCGTCGACATGGATAAAGAGAACAACCGCCGCAAGGTCTGGGATGCGTTCCAGAAGGCGCTGTCTCGCGACCGTGCCCGCACGAACGTCACCAAGATCAGCGAGCTCGGCCTCGTCGAGATGACGCGCAAGCGCACCCGCGAGTCGCTGGTGCAGCTGCTCACGGAGCCATGCCCGACCTGCGAAGGCTCGGGGGTCGTCAAGTCGGTGACCACCGTTGCCTACGAGATCCTCCGCGAGGTTCGCCGCTCCGGCTCGCTCGTCGACAACGAGAAGATCGAGATCGAGTGCGCTCCCCGGGTCGCCGAAGTGCTGTCGCGACAGGAACGCGACTACCTCGATCACCTCGAGAAGCGCTGTCAGAAGCTGATCACCGTCATCGCTCAGAAGGGTTGGAAGCCAGATCAGTTCCGCGTTGCCGGCAAGATGTCGACCGAGATCGCGGCAGAGGCCGCGGCTCAGTCGCCACCGCCGAACAACGGCCAGCAACAAGCAGCCGGTGCCGAGCGTGGTGGTGACCGCGGTGGCGAGCGTGGCGGCAATCGCGGTGGCCGACGTCGTCGCCGCGGTGGTCGTGGCCGCGATCGCGCCGAAGCCTGATCCAGGGCGTGCCGTTCACGCCGTTTCACTTCGGACCCGCGCTGCTCGCGAAGAGCCTCGCACCGAAGTGGTTCTCGTGGACGGCGTTCGTCGCGTCGCAGATCGTGATCGATCTGGAGTCGCTATATTACCTGTCGAGGCACGAGTATCCGGTGCACCGCGCCTTGCACACGCTCGTCGGGGCAACGCTCGTTGGTGTCGCGACCGCGCTCCTGGTCCTCGGCGGGTGCCGGCTGTTGCGTGGCGCCATGCCGGCGCTCGAGCGCTACCCGCGCCTGCGTAGCGAGGGCGCTCCACGCGCGATCCTCGTCGGTGCAATCGCCGGCGGGGTCTCGCATCCGCTGCTCGACGGGTTGATGCACGCGGACGTGCGCCCCCTCGAGCCATGGACCGCCGCGAATCCATGGCTCGAGCTCGTGAGCCTCGACGTGTTGCACTACGGCTGTTTGCTCTGCGGCGTGGCCGGCGTCATCCTGCTGGCGCTTCGCCGTCGGCGCTTGGCTCGTTCTCCCTGACCGAACGAGCAGCGACCGCGCATCCCACCGGATGAATTCACACCAAGTCGCAGGGGACACCAAGGAGAGATCCTTGGGAGGAGACCGGGCGCGGTTGCTCGAACTCACTCAGCGTCCTGCTTTGTGGCCTCCGTGGCTTTGTGTGAATTCACGCCGAGTCGTCGAGCCGGGTGTTCTCGACGCGCGAAGCGAGCTTGCGCGCCACGAGACCGCACGTGAGCGCCCATGCACAGCCGACGGTCCAGCCCGCGAGCACGTCGGTCGGGTAGTGCACGCCGAGGTAGAGGCGGCTGACCCCGATCAGCATCGCGAGGAAGGCCCCGGTTGCGACCGCGAACACGCGGAGCCGGCGACGCGGCAGGGCGCCGGCGATGAGGACCCCGAGCGTCAAGTAGAGCGCCGCCGAGATCATCGAGTGTCCGCTCGGAAACGACTCGTCGCCGGGACGATCGATCGCGGTGACGATCGACGGGCGTGGCCGATCGTAGAGCCCCTTGAGCATCAGCATCACGAGCAGCGTGCCGACGGCACACGCGACGAGCAGCCCCGCGAAGCGCCAGCGCCCGGCGAGGCACAGAAACATCACCGCGATCACGCAGACGAGGGTCGTGACGGCGCCCGAGCCAAGCCCGGAGAGATGCATCACCGCGGCCTCCATGCCGGGCGAGCCGATCGGATCGTCGGGCGCATCGCGGAGCCCGAGCAAGATGCCGTGATCGAACCACTCGGTTCCCTGCTCGTTGACCTCGTGCGCGATCTTCAAGAACACGAGCACGAGCATCGCGACCACGAATAGCTCGAACATCAAGCGAAGGTCACCCGCCCGCAGCCACTCGAGCCCTCGCCGCAGCTTCACCGCAGGTCCACCGTGCACGAGGCGCCCTGCCCCGGACTCTCCGCGACCGTGACCTCGATCGAGCGTCCGCCTGCGCGTGCCGCGAGCTCGGCGATCCGCTCGCGCAGCAGCTCCGCGACGTGAGCCGCGAGCGCCTCGACGGAGATGTTGTCGATCGGCAGCAGCAGCGCATCGCCACGTGGCATCACGTAGCGCTCGCCGCACAGCGTGAGCTCGAGCTCGGTGTCGTCCCGCACGATCACGAGGAACGGATTCTTCGTCGCGATCAGCACGTGCTCTTTCCAGGTCGCGCACAGCTCGCCGAGCGCCTCCTTGATCGGCGCGAACGGGATCATCGCGGAGAGCTCGACTCGCTCGACCTCGATCGCGAGCGCGATCGTGTAGTTGTGACCGTGGAGCCGCTCCTTGGTCCCATCGGCGAACACCGTCATGTGTGCGCAGGAGAACTTGTACTGGTCGCGCGCGATCAGGATCCGGTGGCGGGCCACCGCGGCATCTTACACGCCGCCGCGCGCTGATCAGTCGACGTGGCCGAACACCGGGTTCGTGAACGCCGGCAACGGAGTGCCGAGCACCGGCTCGCCGGGACCGGCGGGGTCGACGCGGACCACCCAGGACGTGCTCGCCGTGGGTGCCGGAAGGGAGACGTCGGCATCGAATCGAACCGGCGTGATGTCGTTCGGGTCGAGCGTGATCGCGCGAACCTCCCGCGAGCCCTCGAAGATGCGAACAACGGCGAGTGGCTGCCACGAGGCGGCCTGGACGCGGATGCGGAGCGTGACCTGCGCGAGGCCCGTGAGGTCGACCGTGTCACCGGGCAGCGAGGTCCCGGCGGCGGTCACGATGCCCGCGGTGACGAACGCCCCCGTCCCGATGACCACCCGGCGTGCCCGGATCGCCTCGACGATCGCGAGCGGATCGGCGGTCGCAGGATTGTCGTTGCCGAGGCCGACGAACACGTAGGTGCGCGCCTCGCCCGCGAACGCGCTCGGGCCGTGCGAATCGCTCGAGCCGGTCGCCGCGGCTGGGTGTCCTGCGGCGACGAGCCCCAGCCAGTCGTCGAACACTTCCTCGAACTCTGCAGCGCCGTTCGCGACCTCGACCGCATCGAAGCTCAGATCCGAGAGATCCGCGGTGGCGGGGAGCCCGAGATCCGCGGGGTCCCGCCGTCCGGTGAGCGTGGCGGGATCGAGATCGATCGCGTCGAACAGGCTGGTCGTGCCGGCTCGGGGATGGTTGACCTGGACGATCGAGGCACCGCCGGCGCGCAGCGCATCGAACACCTCGCCCGGTGCTCGCGTGTGCCAGCGTACGCCGCCGCCGCCGGTGCGCGTGGGGTCGAGCACGAGCGGCCACGAGTTGATGTGCCCCCAGATCAGCGACGAGGTCTCCGAGCCGACGAGCGAGCCGAGCCACGACCCGAGGCCGAGCTCGGCGATGATCGGCGCGTAGTCGACGATCACGTCGTGATCCGACGACACCGGGACCTCGACCCCCTCGGCGGCGACCGCGCGCAGGCGATCGTCGATCGGAAACGTCGAGTCGGTCGAGAGCTCGCTGTGCAGGTGCGTGTCGAGCGAGATCCAGCCCGCGGTGTCGACGACGTGCGCGAGGCTGGCCGCGATCGGCGTCGTCTGACCATCGATGATCGAGACGTTGTTCGCGACGAACGCCTCGTACTCGAGCCCACGCGTCACCGACACGCGCCACATCCCGGGTGGCAGCGCGAACGTGGCGTCCCCGGTCGCGCCGATCCATTCGATGCGATCGTCGCCTCCGCCCTGGGGGACCAGCACGACGCGCGCGGGGATCGGCATGGCGGCGCCATCACGTACCGAGATCGTCAGCGTTCCGGTGGGACCGGCCGGGATTGTCGTCGAGGCCTCGCCTCCTACAATGCTCGTGATCGCGACCTCGGGCCCGGGCACGCGCCCGATCGCCTCGGCGCGCAGCATGTAATCGCCCGGGGGAATCGCCGCGCGAAACGCCCCACTCGCATCCGCGCGCGCGATCGTCACCGGTGCACCGCCGGCGAGGACCACGATCTCGACGCCGGGCGCCGTCGTTCCGCTCACCACGCCGAGCTCGATCTCGCGCAGCGCCCACGCACGCTCGGTGACGCTCGAGACCGAGCCGTCGCCGACGACGAGCCACCGCTTCACCCCAGCGGCATCGACATCGGGACCGAGCGCGAGCCGGATCCCGGCGAGGTCGATCAGCTGCGCCTGGGTTCCAGCCGGATGCACGAGGCCGTACGAGGTCGTCGTGCCGGAGGTCGCGATGATGCCCGAGCCGACGGAGCCGGCCGGCAGGAACGCCGGCGCTCGTCCCCCGAAGAACAACGCGTCGTAGAGCTCGTGCGGGGCCGCCTCGGTGCCCGGCGCAGGAACCACGCGCGTCTCCAGCTCGAGCTCGCTGGCTCCCGTGGCGAGCCGGTAGTGGTGCTCGATGATGATCCGTGGCGGCTCGCGGCTGAGCGCGGCTTGCACGATGTCGAGGCCGGTCGCCGGGCCGCGCACGACGAGCTCGGCGGGTCCATCATCGCCTGCCTCGACGATCACGAGCTCGTCGAACGCACCGGCCGCGAGATCCACCGCCGGCAGCAGCTCCTTGACCAGATCCTCGCCACCGCTGCTGGCCGCGTCGACGATCCCGCCGCCCGACGAGCCATGCAGATAGAAGCCTTCGCCGGGGCCGCGGATGATCACGCGGAGACGCTCGTTCTCGAGCACGAAGTCGCCGAGCCGCCCGGCCGCGAGCCGCCCTCCGATCAGCTCGTCGGCGCAGGCCACGACCTTGGCGCGGGTGCGCGGCCCGACCGGCCCCGGCACGCAGCCGAGCTCGACGGCCGGATCGGCGACGAGTGGTTGCAGACCCGATGGCTTGTCATCTCCACAACCGACGACGATCACCGCAACCGCCAGCACGTAGCGCATGCGGCATCCTAGCGTAGACGCCGAAATCTCGAGCTGTCGCGTTCGCGCCACGCGGCAACGTACAGCCGCCAAGCGAGCCGGGGTTCGGGACGCCGCATGCACAAACGCGAAAGCGCGGGCTGCTCGGCCCGCGCTTTCGATCGGGTGACGACCGACGCTAGCGACGCAGCGCGACGCTCGCCAGCACGAGACATGCGAGCGCGTTCACCGCGAGCCAGATCGCGCCGATGCCGAACAGCGGCACCTGGATCGTTGCGAGCGGCACGATCGCGAAGAACACGAGGTGCGCGGCAACGCCGATCGCGAGCCCCGCGAGCGGTGCGCGCAGCTTCGGCACGCCATAGCCGACTCCGAGGAGCACCAGCGGCACGAGCGCGCTGAAGAACAGCGCGTTGCCATGACCCGCCGGACCGAGGATCGAGAGGTCCCACGACGGCAGGCCGTGCGTCAGCGTGCTGATCACCGGCGCAGACGACAGTTCCGGCGCGAGGTACGGCAGGAAGAACAGCCCCGACGCACCGACCACGACACCGGTCAGGTACGTCCAGCCGAGCCGAACGCCGAGGCCCTTGCGACGCGTCGATGCGGCGACCGCGCCCGCCATGAGCAGGCCGAGCGCCAGCGACCAGCCGCCGCTCGTGGTGCGCGCCTTCTTGATCGCGGCGGGTGCGTCGACGATGCCGGCACCGTAGCGCTCGACGTCGTACTTCTGATTGTTCGGCTTGCGGGCGCTGTCCTTGAGGACCTTCTCGACGGCATCGGGATCGGTGATGCCTTCACCGATGACGAGCGCTGCCACGCCGGCGACATGAGGCGACGCCATCGACGTGCCCATGTAGCCGTAGTAGTCGTCCTTCGACGGGTCGCCGATGGCGATCGTGTTCTGGAGGACGCCATCGGGCATGCCGTCGTTGTTCTGGTCGACGCGGGTGTTGCCACCCGGCGCCGCGATGTCGATCTCCTTGCCCCAGTTCGAGTAGAACGTGGTGGTCTCGTCGAACTGCGTCGCCGCGACGGCGATCGCGCCCGGATAGGCGGCGGGATAGCCGACCTTGCCGCGGCTCTCGTTGCCGGCGGCGCACACGACGGTGACGCCCTTGCCGTGCGCGTACTCGACGGCCTTCTTCAGCACCTTCGACGGGAACGCACCGCCGAGGCTCATGTTGATGACCTTCGCGCCATTGTCTGCCGCGTAGCGGATCGCGTCGGCGATCCCGCCGACCGATCCGGAGCCCGATGCCGACAGCACCTTGAGCGGCATGATCCGGACCTTGAGGGCGACGCCGGCCACGCCGACGCCATTGTTCGTGGCCTGCGCGATCGTGCCGGTCACGTGCGAGCCGTGGCCGTGATCGTCGTTCGCGTGCTTGGTGTTCTTGACGAAGTCGTAGGGCTTCACGAACTCGAGGCCGGCGAGATCGGGGAGCTGGTGGAACTTGGCGTGGTTCTCGTAGCTGACACCGGTGTCGAGCACGGCGACGATGACACCGTTGCCATCGGCGAGCTTCCACGCCTCGGGCATACCGATCTGGCGGAGGTGCCACTGGAACTTGTACTGCGGGTCATTCGGGAACCCTTCGTGCGTCGGCTCGACGATCGGAGCGCGCACTTCCAGGTCGCCGGGCGACAGCGAGAGCTCCGCGTCGGGCTCGGCGATCTCGACGTCGGGCCGCGCCGACAGCTGGGCGATGATCGCGTCGCGGTGCGCCGGATCGACGTGTGCGCGATAGAGCCGGGTGGCATCGGCGACGCCACTGTGGTCGACGAGGACGAGATCGATGCCGAACGCCTGCTCGATCGCATCTGGCGTCGCGTCATCGCGAAGATCGACGAGGATGTCGTCGGGGTCGGTCACCGCCGCGGCGGTGTCGGCTTCCTGCTGGGCCAGGGTCGCGCCCCGTTCGCCATCGGGCCGGAACCACCACCACAGCACGAGGATCGCGAGGATGACGAACAGCCACAGGAGCCGTCCGAGTCCGCCACCACGCTTGGTCTGTTGCTCGTCCATGAAGAGCAGTATAGGTCCTCGACCACGCGGGTGCTCGTCGCGGAATGATGGAGAATTGTTGCGGGCTTAGATAAGGACGCGCTCGTCGGCGGGAGTCTCGTCTTCTCCCATCACGAGCTGATTGTCGATCTCGCGATCCTCGGCCAAGGCTTCGAGATAGCTCTTGATTTCAGGGATCGCCGCGACGATTCGCGCGACGTAGTCGCGTGCGAGGTAGAGGACGGTCGCCGGCCTCTGCGCGATCACCGTCGCCGTGGTCAGCACGTTTCGCAGGAGTGCCATCTCACCGAACACGTCGCCGGTCTTGAGCCCACCGAGCGGGACCGTGGTGCCGTCGGCGGCGCGTCGCGAGACGTCGAGCTCGCCCGACAGCACGACGAACAGGCCGCGACCTGCTTCGCCTTCATTGATCACCACGGTGCCGGGTGCGACGTCGTGGCTCGTGAACCGGCGCAACAGATCGCGCTGCTGCATCCGGTTGAACGGCTTGAACAGCGGGCTGGTCGCCATGAGGTTGCCGAGCAGGCGGTCGCGCGTGAAGCCATGCAGCGCCTCGGCGACCGTGCCGAGCTCGTCGGCGATCGCCGTCAGCGAGCTTCGCCCGACCTCGAACAGATCGACTTCGGACAAGCACCCGACACTCGCGGAGCGCGGCTGCGCCGAGAGCAGCGCCATCTCCCCGAACACCGCGTGCTCGCCGAGCTCGGCCAGATCGGTCTGACGACCGAGCCCGTCGGTGGCGAACACGCGCAGCCGGCCCCCCGCAACGAAGAAGAACGAGTTCCCGGGCTCGCCTTCTCGAATCACGAACGCATCGGCGGGAAACCGCCGCAGCACGAGCGTTCCGAGCACGCGGCGAAGCGCGGCTTCGGACAGCGCCGACAGCAGCGGGATCGGGTGGAGCGACTCGGGAAACTCCTTGAACGAGGCGGTGGCCTGCTCGGCGCGTTCGACCGCGAGCGCCACGGTATCGGCGGCCGCGGGCAGCCGCACATCGGGCACGGTCACGGGCAGCGAGTCCGGCGGCAACGCGAGCCTCGTCGCGAGTTTTCCGAGAAGCTCTGACTCGTTGCCGTAATCGACGACGAGCGAGGCCACGAGATCGCTCGCATCGGCTCCGTGTGCCTCGAGTACGCGCGCACAGACGAGCGCCGACAACGGGTGACCCGACTTGAGGCAGTACCAGCCTGTCGCACGATAGATTCTCGCAGCACCGGCGTCTCCGAGGGCCAAGGCGCAGTCTGCGACGCGAATTCGCGCATCGAAGTCGAGCGGCGCGGTGGCGACGATCGCGTCGTAGAGCCGCAGTGCCGCCAGGTGCTGGCCTTGTGCGAACAAAGTCGCCCCGCTGCGCTTGACGTCTCCGAGCGAGACCATGCCGTACGGTACACCGCGCGACGGTTTGCAGCGGACGTCGCAGCGGCCCTATATTCCCGACGTCGGGGCTGTGCTCGCGACCCAGAGGACTCGTGAAGAAATGCGCTAGCTGCACGAAGGATCTGCCGGACGCCGCCTTGCACTGCGTGTTCTGTGGCGCGAAGCAGCCACCGGCGCCTGCGTTCGCAGGAGGAGCGGCGAAGACGGTGATGGGGCACACGAGCAACGAGGTGCTCGAGCAGCTGAAGGCGCAGTCGGCTGCGAATCGTGCTGCCGCTCCGAGCAACCTCCCGGCTGCAGCACCGTACAAACCGGCGCCTGCTCCGGCGCCGGCTGGTCCGCCACGCTCGCATGCTCCGAGTGGTCCGATCGGGCAGGTCGGGGGCGGTTATCCACCGCCCGGTCAGTTTGGGGGAGCACCCGCTCCTGCGCAACCGCCCGTGCCGGTTGCGGGATCGGTCGCACCGACGATGTTCGTTCCGGGTGGAGGGGGACCTCCAGGGGGTGGCTTCAATCCAGGACCGTCCGGTCCGACGGCAGGTGCCTTCGTACCGACCCCTGGGCCGGCACCGAGCGCGCAGCAGCGACCGAGTCAGCCCGCGCCGATGCCCGCGCCGATGCCGATGCCGGCGCCGATGCTGCCACCACAGCTCCCACCGCTCGCAAAACCGATCCCGCCCTACCTCGCGTCGAAGACCGCCGCACGCGCAGGCCGGCCGCTCGAGCCGTGGAAGGACAGCCTTCGCCTGATGATGTTTGTCTGGGGCGGTGTGCTGTTGCTCGCGTTCTTGACGCCGACCAGCACCGATCCGCTGCGGTTCATGTTCCACGAGATCATCGATGGCGAGGGGACCTCGAAGCTGTACCCGCTGATCATCGCGGCGGTGGGCCTCCTGAGCATCGTGCTCGCCGCGATCCCGATGTCGCCGTCACCGCGAGGCCTCATCGCGGGACTGATGGGCATGTCCGGAATCGTCACGCCGATCTTGCTCGCGCTCTCCAAGGGCGACTTCAACCTCCAGCAGGCGCTCGTGCTCGTCGGGCTCGTCGGGACGCTCCTGCTGATCCCAGGGCTGCTGTTGCGCAGCGAGTACCGCGACTCGATCATGCCGCGCATCCTCGTGACGCTGGGCGCGATCGCCGTCCTGTTGCCGGAGCTCATCCCGCAGCACGATACGTTGCCGCTCGTCGCGCAGTTCAAGCAAATCATCGATGCCGAGGGCACTGGCAAGATCCGCGCGATCATCGGGCTCGGTCCCACGGTGCTCGCGGTGTGCTCGCTGCTCGTCTGGTTGCCGGCGCCGTCGAGTGCGGGAGCCAAGGTGTTCGCGTGGCTGTTCATCCTGTGGCCGGCCGTCATGCAGCTCTCCGGGCTCCTGCTCGCGGGCGATATCGGCGCCGCCGTCAAGGGCAGTCCCTACGCGGCCTTGATGATGTGGGCGCCGCTCTCTGCCTGCTACGTGCTGATCGGGTACGGCTTCGCCACGATCTTCGGCAAGCAGCTCGAATGAACGGCGCGGCCTCGGCGCTTCTGCTGTCATGAGCCACCGTCGCGAGGTCGTGATCGGGCAGACCGTGCTCGGTCGGCCGATCGAGGCGGTGCAGTTTCGACCGCCGAGCTACGCCAGGCCGCGTCCAACCGCGGTGCTGTTCGGGGCGATCCACGGCGACGAGGCGGTGACGCAGATGGTGCTCGAGCGACTGGCCGACGAGCTCGTGGAGCGCCCGCCCGGTCGCGACACGTGGATCGTGCCGTGCGTCAACGTCGACGGCGTCCTCGCGGGCACGCGCAACAACGCGAACGACGTCGACCTCAACCGCAACTTCGCCGCGGCGAGCTGGGGCACCGCGCGACGCCCCGGATACAACCCGGGCTCCGCACCCGAGGATCAACCGGAGACCCAGGCGCTCGTCGCCCTCATCGATCGCGTGCAAGCACATCGCTTGATCGCGCTCCACGCGACCTATCGAATGGTGAACTGGGATGGCTGCGCCGAGGCGCTCGCCCACGAGCTCGCGGAGCGCTGCGGCTATCCCGCCGAGCACGACATGGGGTATCCGACGCCGGGCTCGTTTGGTGCGAAGTACGGGATCGAGCGAAACCTCGAGGTGATCACGTTCGAGACCCCGTACCTCGCGCTCGACGACAGCGCGTGGACCGAGTCCCGCACCGCGCTACGCTGGTGCGTAGATCTTTTCGAGTGACCTGTCGTGACGCGGAGTTGTGAGATACGTTTTGACGGCCTCGGCGAGGCGGGTTACTAGAACCCTCGTCATGTTGTTCCTCCGCTCGTCATCCAGTTCGCGCAGCTCGTAGTCGTCGATCGACTCGCTGCGCCGCTGGTTGTTCGAAGCGTTCGGAGGAAGAGGTGGCAATTGGTAGCCACGCCCGTCTCGAAAACGGGAAACCGCCCAAAGCGGTCGGGTTCGAATCCTACTTCCTCCGCGATGGAAGGTGAGCCGGCATGGGCCGGGCGCCGGTTGCTAGCCGGTTGACTCCTCCTGGAGCGGGTTCGATTCCTCCACCTTCCGCGTGATGTGTCGGTTCATCGCACGCGTGTTCCACTGTCATCGAGAAGACTTGTCCTGCATGTGACGGCTTGTCACACTGCCGACGTGCGGACACCCTGGTGGGGAGGGCTCGACCTACGCGTGCTGCGTCACGTGCGTGGAGTCTTGCGCCGCCGCGGACTCGAGCTGACGCTCGTCGAGAAACGCCCCGACGAGACGGTCGCGTTTGCGGCGCTCGCGCCCGACGAACCGGAGGGGGCCGGCCTCGTCGTGTTCGCTCCGGGCCTGTCGACGCCGGAGCTCGCGCTGATCGACAGCATGCTCGGCGAAGCCGCGCTCGATGTTGCCGTCGCCCTGCGCGAGCGCGATGGGGCGCGTGACGAGACGCCCGGCCGCCGGACGACCTACCACGGAATCTTCGGCGCCGCGCCCGCGATGCAGGAGCTCTACGACCTCCTCGATCGGATCGCGCCATCGAGCTCCACCGTGCTCGTGCAGGGCGAGAACGGCACCGGCAAGGAGCTCGTGTCGCGCGCGATCCACGAGGCGTCGGAACGCCGCGATCGCAAGTTCGTCGTGACGAACTGCTCGGCGTTCAACGACAACCTGCTCGACTCCGAGCTGTTCGGGCACAAGCGCGGTGCGTTCACCGGCGCCGTCGCCGACAAGCCCGGGCTGTTCGAGATCGCCGACACTGGGACGTTCTTCCTCGACGAGATCGGCGACATGTCACCGACGCTGCAGGTCAAGGTGCTGCGCGTGCTGCAGGAGGGCACGTTCAACCGAGTCGGCGACCCCGAGATGCGCAAGGTCGACGTCCGCATCATCGCCGCGACGAACCGCGACCTCGCCGCGATGGTCGCCGCCGGTCAGTTTCGCGAGGACCTCTACTACCGCATCCACGTCCTCACCGTCGCGCTGCCCGCGCTGCGAGAACGCCGCGAGGACATCCCGCTGCTCGTCGAGCACTTCCTCGCGCGACACCGCCGGATGCGTCCCAAGCGGCTCACTCCGACCTGCTCCGCGCAGATGCTCGCATACCCGTGGCCCGGAAACGTGCGCGAGCTCGAGAACGAGGTCGAGCGACTCGTGGTGCTCGCCGGCGAGTCGCTGTCGATCGGTGTCGATCTGCTGTCTCCGAGGATCCGCCAGTGGGCGCCGTCGGACGAGCAGCCTGCCGAGCTCGACACCAGCTCGCTCCCCGCAGCCGTCGAGGCCCTCGAGCGCCGGATGATCGGAGCGGCGATGCGGCGCCACGGCAACAACAAGACGCGCGCCGCCGAGGATCTTCAGGTCTCGCGCCGAAACCTGATCCGGCTCGTTCAGAAGTATCAGCTCGAATAGACCCGTGGCTCCATGCGTTTCCGGCGCAAAGGAGGGTAGCGATGGAGATGATGAGCGAGAAGCCGGAGCTCGGAGGTGGTGCACCACGATGGCCGGCGGGCCTCGACCTGCGGCCGCTGGGCATGATCGCGCTCGCGGCCGCATTCGTGTGGTCGGTGTCGATCACGACGACGACCTACAAGAGCATCAAGGTGAAGCCGGAGGTGCGCTCGATCAAGGTCACCGGCTCGGCGAAGAAACGGATCGTGTCGGATCTGATCGAGTGGGGCGCGACGATCACGGCGCGTGCGCCGGATCGCACGGCGGCCTACAAGCTGCTTCGCGAGGAGCGCGAGAAGGCGGTCGCGTTCCTCGCCGGACAGGGCATCAAGGACACCGAGATCCAGCCTCAATCGGCGACCTTTCAGGAGGAGTTCGACACGGTCGAGGAGCTCAAGATGGTGAAGGGAGCCAAGGAGCCCGTGCGCGTCGAGAAGAAGGTCTTCAAGGGGTTCCTCACGACCGAGGCGATCATCGTACGCTCGAGCGACGTGACGCGGGTCGAGAAGGCCTCGCGCGAGATCACGTCGCTGCTCGAGCAGGGCATCTCGATCACCTCATCGGCTCCGTCGTACTACTACACGCGACTGGGCGAGCTGAAGGTCGAGATGCTCGCCGCAGCCGGCAAGGATGCACGGGCGCGCGCCGATAACATCCTCCGATCCGCCGGTGGTGCGGCGATCAAGCGGCTGCGCAAGACCAACATGGGCATCATCAACATCAACCCCGCCAACTCGACGGAGACCTCCGAGGAGGGCAACAACGACCACTCCTCGTTCGAGAAGGACATCATCACGATCGTGCACGCCGAGTTCGACCTCGACGAGTGACGCCTCGGCGGGAGCGCGACCGGTTCGCGCGAAGTTGGCCGCTACGCGACCACATCGCGTAGCGCCACGTCGAGCTCGCGATACTTCCACGGGAAGCCGAGCTCGGTGAGTCGCTTCGGCATGACCCGCCGGCCATGCAACAAGTATTCGGCGAGCTCGCCGACCACGGATTTCACCGCGAAGCCCGGGACCGGTAGCCAGCTCGGACGACCGAGGGCCTTGCCGAGCGCGCGGGAGAAGTCCTTGTTGCGAACCGAGTCGGTGACGAGGTTGATCGCGCCGGTGTACCGAGCATCGTGGGCCGCGGCGACATACGCGGTCACCACGTCGTCGACGTGGATCCACGACAGCCACTGCTTGCCGTTTCCGAGCCTGCCGCCGACGAACAGCTTGAACGGCGTGGTCATCTTGGCGAGCGCGCCGCCACGTCCGAGCACGAGGCCCGTGCGCATCATCGCGACCCGAACGCCGAATGGCTCGGCCGCGCGGGCTTCCTTCTCCCAGTCGCGACAGAGCCGACTCAGGAACGACTCGCCGGGCGCATCCGCCTCGATGACCTCGTCGTCATCGAACTCGGCTTCGAAGGTGAACGGGTAGTAATCGGCACCGGAGGCCGAGATCAACGCACGTGGACGTTCCGGGACCGGCAGGGCCGCGATCGCCTCGACGAGCGTGCGGGTGGCCTCGACGCGACTGTCACGGAGCACCTGCTTCTGGCGCGCATCCCATCGCTTCGCGGCGAGTGGCTCGCCGGCGAGATGAATGATCGCCCCGGCGCCGGCGAGCGCCGCCGTCCACGCACCGGGTGCCTCGAGATCCGCGGTCACGGCGGTGACCTCCCCGAGCTTGGCCTTCGCGCGCGCTGCGTCGCGCGACAACACGATCACCTCGTCGCCTCGCTCGCGCAGCGCCGGAACGAGCGAACTTCCGATGAACCCGGTCGCACCGGTGACGACGACCTTCACGGCTACACCACCGCCGCAGCGCCTCGACCGGGCCGTACGGGTGTCGCGATGCGCGCCGCCACGAATCGCTTCGCGGCACGACACGCCTCGACGAGCTCGAAGCCGCGTGCGAGGTACGTCGTGATCGCCGACGACAGCGCACAGCCCGTACCGTGGACATCCTCACCACGCGCGACTCTCGCTCCGCGCAGCTCCTCGACGCCGCTCGCCGTGATCAACACATCGATCGCCTCCTCCACGCTCTCGAGCAGGTGCCCGCCTTTCACGAGCACCGCCGCGCCCGTCGCGCGAGCGAGCGCGGTGCCGGCACCGATCGCCTCGTCGAGCGTACGGATCGAGCGCTGGCTCAGCAGGGCGAGCTCGCGAACGTTCGGAGTCAACAACGTCAGGTGGCGGCCGAGTGCGGCGAGCGTGTCATCGAACACGGCGCGACCGATCCGCACGTCTCCGAGTGATGGCGCGCTGACCGGATCCCACACGACCGGCGCGGCCGTCAGCTCGAGGCCCTGGCCGAGCTCGTTCGCGATCGCGCGCGACGGCACGAGACCGATCTTGACGCCGCGCACTTCGATGTCGCTGAGCAAGGTCGTCAGCTGCACCCCGAGCACCTCGGGATCGACGTCGTGATAGGAGCGCATGCCCTGCGTGTTCTGGACGGTCAGCGCGGTCACGACGCCGACCGGTCGGCCACCGAGCTGGCTGACCACGCGCACGTCGGCGACGAACCCCGCGCCACCCGAGGGATCCAGGCCCGAGCAGATCAACACGGCGGGCCGAGCGCTCGTCGGATCGTCGGGATTCGGATCCGGATTCACGAGTCGAACGCCGCCAGCCCCGTGACGTCCTGGCCGACGACGAGCGTGTGGATGTCGTGCGTGCCCTCGTACGTGTAGACCGACTCGAGGTTCAGCATGTGGCGGCCACACTGATACTCGTCGGTGACCCCATTCGCACCGAGGATGTCGCGGGCGTCGCGCGCGATGTCTCGAGCGACCGAGACGTTGTTGCGCTTCGCGAGCGAGATCTGCCCGGACGTCAACCGCTCGGCTTCTTTGAGCCGGCCGAGCCGCAGGCACAGCAGCTGCCCCTTCGTGATCTCCGAGACCATGTCGACGAGCTTGCGCTGCACGAGCTGGTAGCCGGCGATCGGCTTCGAGAACTGCACGCGGTCCTTCGCGTACGACAGCGCCTCGTCGTAGCAAGCCATCGCCGCACCGATCGCGCCGTAGCAGATGCCAAACCGCGCCTGCGCTAGACACGACAGCGGACCGCGCATGCCGCTGACGCCGGGCAACAGCGCCGATTCCTCGACCTCGGCGTCCTCGAGGTGAAGCTCGCTCGTCACGCTCGCGCGCAGCGACCACTTGCCGTGGATGTCACGCGCCGTGAAGCCCTTGGTGTTCGCCGGTACGAGGAAGCCGCGCACCACGCCGTCGAGCTTCGCCCACACGAGTGCGACCTGCGCGATCGAGCCGTTCGTGATCCAGCGCTTCGTGCCGGTGATCCGGAAGCCACCGCCGACGCGCTTCGCGGTCGTCAGCATGCCGGTCGGATTCGATCCGAAGTCGGGCTCGGTGAGGCCGAAGCAGCCGATCGTCCGACCGGCTGCCATCTCGGGCAGGTACTTCTGCTTCTGCTCGTCGGAGCCGAACGCCCAGATCGGATACATCACGAGCGAGCTCTGCACCGAGCAGAACGACCGGATCCCCGAGTCTCCGCGCTCGAGCTCCTGGCAGATCAGCCCGTATGCGGTCGGCGTGATCCCGGCGCAGCCATAGCCCGTCAGCGACGACCCGAGTAGCCCGAGCTCCCCGAACACCGCGATCAGCTCGTGCGGAAAGGTCCCCGCGGCCCAGTGCTTGCCGATCTGCGGCATGATCCGTGACGTCACGAGCTCGCGCACCGTGTCGCGCACCATGCGCTCCTCGTGGGTGAAGAGCTCGTCGATGCCGTAGTAGTCGAGGGCTGCGTACGCCATGGGATCTCCGCAAAGCAAAACTGGGACGTCGGACTGCGGGCGGTATACTGCGCTCGTGCCTCGGGCGGCAACCCGCGTCGTTCTCGCGCTGCTCATCGGTGTGCTCGTCGGTGGTGGTGCGGGCGCGCAGCCGGCGCCGCGAGACGTCCCGCGCGAGCTCGGGCGCGCGTTCGAGGCCTACCACCGAGGCGACCTGGCGGCCGCGCAGGCCCTGCTCTCGAAGATCTCCGGCGACCCGATCGTCAACCACGACTACCTGTACTGGCTGCGCGGCATGGTCGCGCTGCGCAGTGGCGATCACGCTGCGGCCAGGCCCGCGTTCGAACAGCTCGCGAAGCTCGGCGGCTCTCGGTTCGCACGCGAGGTGCCCTGGCGGCTCGCCGACGTCGCGTGGGAGCGTGGCGAGCGCACCGCGGCCGCGAAGTCGTACGCCAAGCTCGTCGAGATCGAGGGTGCCGGGGAGGCCGGCGACGTCGGCACCGCGCTGTATCGGATCGCCGAGACGAAGTCCGGGCGAGCGGCGCTCGAGGCATATCGAAGGTTCGTCCTCGCACATCCCGGGCACCCCCTCACGAAGCGTGCCGAGCAGGAGCTCGCACACCGCGGAGCACCGGCGCTCACCGCAGCGGAGCGCATCGAGCGCGCGAAGCGGCTCACCGAGGCTCACCTGTGGGACGAGGCGGTCGCCGAGATCTCGCTGCTCGACGACGAGGCGCTCCCCGACGACCTGGGCCGCCAGCGCGACTACTGGCTCGGCACGACGTTGTTCAAGATGCGGCGCCGTTACGGCGATGCCGGCGCCTTGCTCCTCGGCGTCTACAAGAACCTGGGCGGCGCGGCTGCGGCCGAGGCGATGTTCCACGGCGCGCGCGCGCTATCCCGCGCCGATCACGACGAGGATGCGATCGCCTGGTACCACAAGGTCGTCGCGGCATACCCACGGACCTCGTGGGCCGAGGAGGCGCAGTTCCTCTCGGGCTGGCTCGAGTTCAACCGCGGCAAGTACCGCGACGCGATCGCCCCGCTCGAGGACTCGCTGAAGCGCTACCCGCGCTCGAAGTGGGTCGACGACGCGCTGTGGTACCTCGGCCTGGCGCACTACTTCCTCGGCGAGTGGCCGCAGGCTCGCGCGCGACTGGACTCGCTCGCGAAGCGCGGCGGTGCGCTCGAAGGCGGCAAGGGCATGTACTGGCTCGCGCGCCTCGACGACAAGCTGGCCGCGAAACCCGCCGCGATCGCCGGCTACACGCAGACGCTCCGGCGCTATCCGTTCTCCTGGTACGCGTTGCTCTCGCGCGCCCGGCTCGAGGCGCTCGGTGTCGAGCTCGGTCCGTTCGGGGTCGAGGAGCCCAAGTCACGCGGCGCGAAGCTGGCGGCCGTTGTCGACGAGGCGCTCGTGCGCGACGATCTGATCGCGCGCGCCGACGAGCTGATCGCCGCGGGCCTCGTCACCGATGCCGGTCAGGAGCTGGCCCGCAGCGAGCGCGCGTTCCTGCGCCGTCACGATCGTGCCGCGGCGTTCGCGATGCTCCTCGATCGTTATCGCAAGGCCGGCAACTTCAACCGGCCGTGGATGCTCGCGATCAGCTACAACGGCGGCGCGCTCGATGGACCTGCCGTCGACGACGCGCGGCGCTGGTGGGAGAACGCCTATCCACGCGCGTACCAGGAGCTGATCGAGAAGTACCAGAAGCTCGGAGATAACCCGGAGGGTTACCTCTACTCGATCATGCGCAAGGAGAGCGGCTTCGATCCGCACGTGCTGTCGTACGCCGATGCGCAGGGCCTGCTGCAGATGATCCCCGCCACGACAAAGCGCGTCGCGAAGGAGCTCAAGATCCCGTACGATCCCGGGCGACTCTACGAGCCCACGTACAACATCCAGACCGCCAGCTGGTACATCGGCCGGCTGCTGCAGAAGTTCAAGGGCCAGGTCCCGCTCGGCGCCGGCTCGTTCAACAGCGGCCCGCGGCCCGTCATGAAGTGGCTCGACCAGCACGGTGACCGCGAGATCGACGAGCTCGTCGAGCTGGTTCCGTTCACGCAGACGCGCGAGTACATGAAGAAGGTGACGGAGAACTTCGCGCGCTACCAATATCTGTATGCGAACGAGATCTACAAGCAGCCGCTGGTCGTGGATAAGCACTACCTCCAGAACCAGCTGACGTACTGAGCGCTACTTCTTCGGCTTGTACGGATCCTTGGGCTCCTTGTCTTTCTTGACCGGATCTTTGCCCTCTCCGGCTCGATCTCGTTGCCCCGTGACCTCGAGGGCATCGCGTGCTTTGGCTTCGCGTTTCACACGGCCGTTTCGTCGTCGGTTTGCGAAGCAGCGAGGTTCGGTATGGGATGCAGCCGCTTTTGCACGGGTTGTTCCATCTGTGCCCACGACAACGATGCGAAATCGCAACCGAGACGGTACGACCGGCGGCTCGATCAGCCGGAGACGAACGATCGGCGGTGGTGCAATGGCCGCCCTGCCACGGAGGGGCTATCGTCTATGGATGAAGCTCAAAGGCACCATCCGCCGCAACGATCTGGAAGGCGGACACTGGGTCATCGAGACGGACAAAGGTGAGAACTACCAGCTCACCGGTTCGCTCGACGGATGCAAGGACGGCATGAAAGCTGAGGTCGAAGGCAACGTCGACAAGGGCGCGATGGGCATCGGCATGACGGGCCCACACTTCACGGTACAGTCGATCAAGGCGCTCTGATGGGCCTGGCGATCGCTGGATACGCGGAGTCGACCGGACTCCTGCGCGAGACCTACGATCGGATGCTGCAGCGACCGTTGCCACCCATCTACCGACCGCAGCACGGCGGTCCCGCGGGCATCATCCAGGCGCACGGCCTCGATCCCGAGCTGATCCCGAAGGTGTTCGGCACGTCGACGACGCTCAACGGCGTAGGCCCGCTCGGGTGGGCCGACCGCGAGCTCATCAACGCGATCACCTCGCGGCTGAATCAGTGCTTCTATTGAACGGCCTGTCACGCAGAGTTTCTGCGTGTCGCGCTGGAAGCTACCCCTCACGGCGGTGACGCGGAGGCCCTCTCCGTCGAGGTGATCGCGGATCCGCGCGCGGTTGCTTCGCGCTGGCCCGTCGCGCGCGTCCGGGTCCTCGCCGAGCTCGCGGTGATCGTCACCGAGACTCCGTGGCTGCCGGCTCCCGTGACGAACCTCACCGACGACGAAGTCCTTCACGCGATCGCGCTGTCCGCATACTTCGGTCACTTGAATCGCATCGCCGATGCGGTCGGAGTCCCGCTCGACTACACCGTTCGCCACTTGCCGCCACATGCCGAGCCAGCCACGCCTCCGCTCGTCGCGGCATCGCGAACCGTCGTCGCCACCCTCGATCGCCTGGCGAAGCGAGGACCGACCGCCCTCGCGCTGGTCGCGTGGCGCGAGCATGTCTTCGAGCGCGACGCCCCGCTCGCGCTTCGCCAGCGCGCGATGATCGCGCGCCACGTCGGTGCGCTGCTGGGTCACGCCGTCGACGGAGCTACACCCGCATCATCGATCGACGCGATGCTCGTCGAGCTCGCCGAGGTCGTCACGCTCGCACCGTGGAAGCTCTGTGCGAGCGTCTTCGCGCCGCTACGTGCGACTGGATACGACGATGCGGCGCTGTTCGACGCCTGCGTGGTCGCGAGCACCGCCGGCGTACTCTCGCGAATCACCGTCGCGCTGTCCGCGCTGGACCGATGATCGTCACTTCGCGCACTACCTTGATCGAGCTCCCGCTCCCGGCACTGCGGGCGATCGTCGTCGGCGATCGTGCGAAGGCCAGCGACCTCCTCGACGCCCGGATTCCCAACGAGTGGCCTGGCAGCGCCGACGCGACCGCCGGGCTCCCGATCCACCTCGCGGCGCTCGAGCGCGATCCGCAGCAGCTCGAGTGGCGAATCCGGCTGATCGTCATCGCTCGCCAGGTCATCGGCTCGATCAACTTGAAGGGCCCGCCGGATCTTCGAGGCGACGTCGAGATCGGATGGGGCCTGGTCGAAGATTCTCGCGGCCACGGCTACGCGACCGAGGCCGCTCGGTCAGTCATCGACTGGGTCTTCGCGAATTCCACCGCACGCCGCGTGATCGCGACGATTCCGCCCGATCATGCTCCATCTCAGCGGGTCGCCGCCCGACTCGCGATGCAGCCGACGATGGAGTTCCATCGCGAGCTGCTGGTCTGGGCCATCGTTCGCTAACGAGCTCCAAGCCGTATCAAACGCGCTGGCATCGCGGTTCAGACCCTTGGGCAGCCGAGGTCGATCAGGGAGGCGTAGCGCCGGAGCCTTCGGGCTTCGGATCCGCCGGCTTCGGATCTGGTTTCGGATCAGCCGGCGGGTCGACCGGCTTGGGATCGACCGGCTTGGGATCGACCTTGGGAACCACGCGCTTGGGCTGTGGTGGAACCACGCGCTTCGGCTGCGGTGGCGGCAGCGCCGGCTGCTCGATGACTGGTGCGATCGGCGGCGGTTCCGGCGGGGGCGGTTCGGTCGGCGCGGGGCCACCGAGCGTGACCTCGACGCCGTCGAGCGTCGGATCCGATGGACAGACGACCTTGGCACCATCGGCGTCGACCTGCGTGACCTTGCAGGTCAGCTTCGTCTCGTTGCCTTTGACGGCCACGAAGACCGAGGAGCCGGCGGCTGGAGCACCGTCCGACTTGAAGGTCGCGACCAGCACGGGTGCGGGAGAGATCGAGAACACGATGGCGTTTTCGAGGACCTTGGCCCCCTGCTTCGCGACCGGTTTGAGGTCGCCATCGGTGGGCGCCTTGAGGAAGTGCTTCTCGAGCATGGACGTCTTCTTGGCGAGCGCATCCTGCTTGTCGGCGAGGCTCTTCTTGCGCTCCTCGAGAAGTTTTTCGGCTGTCTTGATCTTGGTCGCGTCGTTCGTGCCCTGCGCGATGACCAGATCATTCTCGAGCTTCGTGACCTGGGGAGCGACTCGCGCGATGTCCTTCGTGATCACGGCGATCTCGGTCGCGAGAGGACGATGACCGACGAGCTTCGCGACGATCGCGCCGCGATTCACCGATTTTGCCGGCTCGATTGCCTCGACCGTACCGGCGATCTCCGCCTTGACCTCGACCGTCGCAGGCGTGTCCATCGCCAGCTTGACCACTGGCTCCGATGGCTTGACCGGCGGCTCCTCCGTGACGACCGGCGCCACGGGCGGCACGACCGGCTGCTGGACCAGGCCGGTCTTCGTCTCGTCCTTGTTCGAGTCCTTGAGCAGGTACTTCCACGCCATGTACGCGGCCAGGCCACCGAGCGCGAGGATGAGCAACACGACCAGCACCGGACTGACACGCCTCGCTGTCGGCGCGACCGGTAGCTTCTCCGCCGCGTTGGTGACCGGTCGTTCGACCGGTTTGGTCACGATCGCCGGCTTCTCGACGGGCTTGGCAACAATGGCCGGCTTGTCGACCGCCTTGGCGATGGCCGGCTCGACCGGCTTCTCGATCGCCTTGGCTACGACCGCTGGCTGGGCCACGGGTGGTTTCGCTGGTTTCGGCTCCTCGAGCGCGTCCAGCAGATCCTTCGGTACGTCGACCGCCGCCATGACCTTGGAGGCCCGCACGGCTTCCTTCACGTCGTCGGGACGAACCGCGATGTGATCGCTGAGATCGAGCGAGACCTCGGTTGCCGTGGTGGGACCGGACGCGCCGAGCGCGACCTCTTCTGCCGGCACCTGTGGCGTCTTCGCGGCCGTCGCGCCGGCCGCTCCGAGCGCGAGATCCGGCGCCTTCGGTAGCTCCTGTGCGGCCGGAGCCTTGGCCGTGCCGGCGTGACCGAGCTCGACGTCGACGGCGGGCGCACCCTTGCGTGCCGGGGTTCCGACGACGATGCCCGCCGCGAGATCCTGCTCGCGAGCCGGTGCCCGTGGAGCGGACGCAGCAGCCGCGGCCTTGGCGGCAGCGGTCTGGTCGAGGTACCCGAGCTCGCCGAGGGTAGCGATCACGCTGCGCACCTCGTTTTGCGAGGGCGCCACGCCGAGCTCTTCCTTCGCCCACTGTACGATTCCGGCGACATCACGCTCGCCGTCCATCGCGCATGCGAGGGAGAACTCGACCTCGTAGAACCGGAAGAGATTGCCGCTGTCCGGATCCATCACGTCGATGAACCGCCCGCCACGATCCTCGATCGGCTCGGCGACGAGTTGTTCCTGGCGGAATCGGGGGCGGTCGCTACCGGCGGCCTGCTGCATCATCCACCTTTCCGAAGCTCGGTGAGCACGAGCTTCGCGACTGCCTTCAGCGTATCGAACACGCCGACGCCTTTCGGCGCGACCGCCTCGAAGCTCGGCACCTTCGTCGGGTTGAGTGCCTCCTCGAGCTCGGCCATCGGGATCGCGTTCGGCAGATCGCGCTTGTTGTACTGCACGACGTACGGAAGCTTGTTGAGGTCGTAGCCCTGCTCCTGCAGGTTCGAGCTCAGGTTCTCGAGCGACTCGATGTTCGCTTCCATGCGCTCCATCTGCGAGTCACCGACGTACACGACCCCGTCCACACCCTTCAGGATCAGCTTGCGACTCGCGTCGTAGAACACCTGTCCCGGCACCGTGTAGAGGTGAAACCGAGTCTTGAAGCCGCGGATCTCGCCGAGCGAGAGCGGCAAGAAGTCGAAGAACAGCGTGCGCTCGGTCTCCGTGGCGAGCGAGATCATCTTGCCCTTCGCCTCGGGGTTGGTCTTGTTATAGATGTACTGGAGGTTCGTCGTCTTCCCGCACAAGCCCGGGCCGTAGTAGACGATCTTGCAGTTGATTTCGCGCGATGAGTAATTGATGAAGCTCATGGGCGCTAATCGTTAAAGAGGTTGTCGATGTCGTCATCGGTGATCTCCGAGAACACCGACGGTTGTCCGGAGCCGCTTGCGCTCTTCTTGATCATGATTTCGAGGGTCACCGTCAGCTCGGCTGCAGCCTTTCGAACACGAAGGCGGACCAGGCCGAGCGAGCTACGCTCGTCGAATAGCACGACGAGGATCACCCGCTGGCCAACGATCGAGATGTGATAGTTCGTCTTCTCGCCCTCCAAGAACTGGCCGGCGAATTCCTTCTCTGCGAGCAGCGAGGCGATGCCGCCCGTCGCTGCGACGTTGCCGGCGGTCAGGGACGAGAGCGAAGTGACGTCGAGCTCCTGCACCTCGCCTGCCGACGCGATCGCCTGCCCGTTCTTGTCGATCACGAGCACCGCTCGTGCATTCGCATCTCGGTGGAGGGTCTCGCAGATCCGGTTGATCTGCTGGAGCTCCTCCTCGTACATCACGAGCTGTTGGATCATCGCGCCATGGCTCCTTGGCCGGTTCGCCCCACGTGTCACGCACGCAAATATGGGCTCCCCGCCGACGAGTCACGGTAGCAACAGCGCTGGATTCACACAACCTTTCAGCCCAGCTAACCTCAGCGACCGGCCAATCCTACATGGTCGCGCGACCCGCGAGCGCACGGGCGATCGTCGCCTGATCCGAGTACTCGAGCTCGCCGCCGACCGGCAGCCCCGTGGCGATCCGCGAGACGCTGATACCCAGCGGCTTGATCGTCTTCGCGATGTACATCGCGGTGGCTTCCCCGTCCACGGAAGGACTGGTCGCGATGATCACCTCGCGAACGGGCGGATCGCTTCCGAGCCGCCGGACCAGCTCGACGATTCGCAGGTCATCGGGACCGATGCCCTCGAGCGGCGAGAGCACGCCGTGGAGTACGTGATAACGCCCGCGAAAGTGGCCGCCGCGATCGATCGCGATCAGGTCAGAGGGCGACGCCACGACACAGATCGTCTCGGCCTCGCGTCGTGGATCCGTGCACAACGAGCATGGATCCAGCTCGGTCATGTTCATGCAGACCGAGCACAACCGAATCTTGTCAGTGACATCGAGCAACGCCTGCGCCAGATCGTGGACCTGTTGCCGGTTCCCGCGAATCAGGTGAAACGCGAGGCGAGTCGCGGTCTTCTCTCCGATTCCGGGGAGGCGAGCGAGCTCCTGAACGAGACGCCGGATCGGATCGGCCATCGGATCCGGGGGCTCAGAACATTCCGGGGATGCCCGGCATCCCGCCGCCGAGGGGCCCCATGATCTGCGCCATCCTCTCCTTGCTCGTCTCGCGGACCCTGGTCGCCGCTGCGTTGACGGCGGCTGTCACGAGATCTTCGAGCATGCCGATATCGGTCGGGTCGACCACGGACTTGTCGATCTTCACCCGGACGACCTCGAACTGACCATTGACGGTGGCGGTGACGAGGCCGCCGCCGGCCGCCCCATCGCACTCCATCTTCGCCAGCTCTTCTTGCACCTTCGCGACATCGCCTTGGAGCTTCTGCGCCTGCTTCATGAGCGCGTTGAGGTCGGGCATCTTCGGGTTAGACATCGGTCTTGATCTCCTTGATCTGAGCGCCAAACGTCTGGAGCACGTGCTTCGTGATCGGATGCTCGCGCGCCTCGGCTTCGCGCTTGTGGCGCTCGACGGAAGACTTCTCGCGAGTTGTCTCGAGGACCGAGCGCGTCAACGACCGCTCGGATTCTGCGGCATCGAGCAACCGCACCGCGAGCTTCA